>Ga0182745_1000022_pt1 | contig 245872 bp, 184 predicted proteins | sample eDN3rd30CKraftBY_FD_128523 | JGI IMG/M metagenome (GOLD analysis project Ga0182745, IMG submission 128523) | Enriched backyard soil microbial communities from Emeryville, California, USA - eDNA 3rd pass 30_C Kraft BY (version 2) (version 2) | ecosystem: Environmental > Terrestrial > Soil >...
AGAAAGCCGCTGAATTCATCCTCGACTCTCTTAACCCTCCACGTTCAACCGGGGTTTCCTTCGCTTCGCTCTGTCCAACCCCGGCCACACTGGCAATGAGACACTTATTCTCAGAACGGTCCTTATCTCCTATTTATTTCGGGACTGCTCCTAAGACTGAAGCACGCCTCTCAGGACATTCATCTGAGACGCCGCGCGTTCTTCCACGTAGGCCATGGCTTTCTTCACTTTCGCTTCGGCGGCTGAATAATCCTGATGAATCCCCATCAGAATCTCGAACATCTTCTCGGCCGGCGTGCTGTCGAATTCCGGCGCCCATTCCTCAAGACCGATATCCTTGAACATCCAGCATTTTGGTGAGTGGAACTCGGAAAAGGTGTGCATCATCGGCGTCCCGACGGCCAAAGCCATGATCGGTGTATGGGGCTCATGACAGATCACCGTGTGAGCACGGGCATAGAATGAACAGGCTTCGTCCACGTTCCAGAACTCATCGAAGTTGACCACGTGTTTCTTGAGATCGTTCGGCAACGGGTCATAGATGAACTTCTTGTTGTATTCCATCTCCTTGTAGACCTCCGGCGCGATGACCACTTTCCAGCCGGTTTCCTTCACCCACATCTTGATCAGATCCTGATAAACCTTCGCCCGACGCGTGTCGTCGGCGATGTTTTCCGGTGTCGGATGAAGCGGGTTGAGTTTCTGAGGACGCTTGTCATCCACTCCGGGAGTCGTCGGTGAGTGAGTGCGAAGCTGAATGGTGATGAACTTCTTCTCTTCAAGACCGTGTTTCTTTAATCGGGCCAGTGCCTTCTCTTCATCACGAACATCGATTCCGAAACAGCCGTCTGGCCCAAACTCCAGCACCGGCGGTTTGACTCCGGCATCCTGAAGCGTTTTCAGAGTTTTGGAATCACGACAATACATAAACGACGCTTCGTTCAGTAGTGCGATATGTTCTTCTCCGCGAGGACCTGTGACCATATCGGGAAAGTAAGACTGTCCCTGTAATCCCCAGGGTTTCCCAATCTTATTGCAGTATCTCATGAAGTCGGTCGACTGTCCCATACCGGGACCGCGGAGAAAGAAATCTGATCGTGCAATCGCTTCCTGAACGGCCCCGTCCTTCTGCGAGAGAGAACCCTTGACGACTTCCAGTTTTGGAAATCGTTTCTTTAACATCGAGTCAACTTGTTGATTCGTGTTGCCCGCCCAAAGGATCACATTCGCTTCTGGAAGATACTGTTCGAGAAACCGTAACGTTCCGGGGGTGTGACCGATGTCGCCGATGTTTTTCACCGCCCAGGCGCATTGCAGCAGAACTGTTTTCTGCGGAGGAGCAGCTTTCGCGGCAGAAGGGAAAGCACTCGCACCAAGAGCGAGACCAGTGGCTTTGAGAAATGTACGTCGTGAGATCACCATTATCTCTCCAGTAATAACAGAATTAATTGTTCAGAGTTTGTTTCAATAAGAACCCCTGACAAAACTGACCCCGATCCGCTCGCGGAAAGGAAATTTTCATGGATTGAGAGGTTTTGTTCGCGGCTCTAAGAAGTCTGGACCGAATCTGCAAATTCAATCTGAACTTCCTATTTCTTCTGAATCGGCTGTAACCAAGTCATGATATCGAGTATGGCCGCGCGTGGGGTGATTCTCACGCTTCCAGCCAAAAGATTATTGATCAAACCGGGGATGATGAGTCGACGCCGTCGACGCAGGGCTCGATACCCGGTGTTCGCGACATCTTCCACATTCATTGCGTTATGTTTGAAGACTGGAGTGTCGTGCATGGCCGAATGATCGCCGAACTCTGTTTTCGTGGGGCCAGGGCACAGACAAGTTACGGTGACTCCGGTTCCTTTCAGTTCTTTCCAGATGGCTTCTGAGAAGGAAAGAACAAATGCCTTTGTCGCATAGTAAACGGCGACATTCGGGCCGGGCTGGAAGGAAGCCGTTGACCCGATATTCATAATCGCTCCCCGCTTACGGCTCAACATCCCCGGGAGGCATAAGTGCGTGAGTGCGACGAGAGCGGAGACGTTCAACTGGATCATGTTCAATTGACGGTCCAGCGGGATTTCATTGAAGGCTCCAAGCTGTCCGAAACCGGCATTGTTGATCAGAACGTCAACCTGTTTCCCCTGTGCATGAATCTGATTGACCAGATGCTGAGGGGCATCCGGCAGACTCAGGTCGCACACAATCACCGTCGACACGGTTCCATGTTTTGCATGAAGCTGATCGGCAAGTTCATTCAACCGATCCGCACGACGGGCGACGAGAATCAGTTCGGAACCATCTGCGGCAAAACGCTTCGCCAGCTCCCATCCGATTCCGGAGGAGGCCCCTGTAATCAAAACAGTTTCAGATGACATACCGCACGGACTCCCGGCTATCGCTTCAAAACAGAGACTGAAACATCGATGTAAATTGCAATTCTCCTTCAATCATAACGAAATTCTGGCAGAATCGAACACTGTCAAAATCATCCGACTGGAGCATAAAGAGGAGATCGAACGACAGATCTGACGATTGGTGCGAGAAAACTTGCGTGACACACGCAAGAACGACATGTTCCATTACGGGATTGACGTACCCGGTCATGATTCTGGTATCCTCCCTGATCCGTAATGACAAGGCAGAATCGTGGATGCGATTTCTGGTGTGAAGCGATGTGAAATGGAGTTCCCGGCGTGAGGATGATAATTGCGAACAACGTTCCGCGATGGCTGTTCGTCGCAGTGTCGTCCGGATTCTTCATTCTGACAGGATCGCTGTTTGCCGTTGAGCCCGATCCCATCACACTCCCGGCGCAACCGGGCGTACCGGCTCCCGATCAGGATGATGCCACTCTGCGAGGTGTCGCGATTGTCGGACAGAACTGCTGGGTTGTCGGGGATCGGGGAACGGTCTGGAAGTCAAACAATTCCGGTCAGTCCTGGCAGTTTCTGGCATTGCCAAATGACGCTCGCTCTTTCTCTTTTCATAGTGTCTGCTTTTTGACAGATCGGGTCGGATGGATCGCCGGAGGAACCGTCCTTCCCGTTGGAGGAGTCTTGCAGGGGGTTGTTCTCGCCACGAAAGATGGAGGAGAAACCTGGCAGGTGCATCCGGGACAAGGGCTACCTTATCTCAGAAAAATTCAGTTTTTCGATCTGCAGTCCGGCATGGCGATTGGAGAGCGGTCGACGACGTTTCCCGGAGGAGCCTTACAGACTGAGGACGGGGGACGAACGTGGCAGAACATTCCTTCATCCCGGTCTGGTCGTTGGGAAACGGCCTCCTTTGTGGAGTTCGGTCGAGGAATTCTCGGTGGAGAACTGAATCGACAGGGCGTTTTGGATCGCGGGTCGATTCAACCGGGGGGATCGGGTGCTCCTGACCTTCAAGGCTGGCGCGGAGCGTCACTCGATCTGCAAGGTCAGGCATGGATGGCAGGGGATGGGGCGACTCTGGTGCGCAGCGTCAACTCCGGAGTGTCGTGGCAGCCGATGCAGGAACGACTGCCACAACAATTAGGGGACTTCACCAACTTCACTGCAGTCACTCATCTGAAAGATCAGGTCTGGGTTGCCGGCAGCCCGGGGACCGTGATCTGGCATTCCCGCGACGCCGGTCAAACCTGGCAACCGCAACGAACAGAGGATGGAACCCCGTTCACAACGATCCACTTTCAAAATGAACGGCATGGAATCGCCATCGGGCATCTCGGACGTATCTGTGTCACACATGATGGAGGGCAATCATGGACGAACGTGCGAGGCGGATCTCGACGACTCGCTTGTCTGGCGATTCAATCGCATGCCGGTCGGACGGCCCTTCCGTTTCTGACACGATGGTCAAAAGAAGAGGGATACCGTTCGGCCGTAATGATCGCCGCTCGACGTGACCTCGGAGACGACGCTCATGTCTCTCATCAACTCGATACCAAACTGTCACAGGCCGTCCTGACCGCAGGCGGAAGCAACGGCTGGGTCGACTGGCGATTGCCAATCGCATTGCCTTTTCTGGAGAACGATCGGGAAAAACTGCTCGATCAATGGAACCGGTTGACCGACCGTCGTCTGGGAGATGTGCTCCTTTCGTCGCTGGTTGGAGAGATTCGGACATGGCGCCCCTCCGTTCTTCTCATTGATGAACCGATGCCCGGAGAGTATTCGGCAGAGTTACTCTCACAGGCGGTCACCCGTGCAATAGAACTGGCCGCTGAGCCGGGCTACGCACTGGCTCAAACCGAAATTGCCGGGCTGCAACCATGGCGGGTACGAAAACTGGTGACGCAACGAACAGCGGGGCAGGCCGGAACCGTTCGTCTCGATCCTTATTCACTCCTCCCATACAGTCAGACAACACTTGATCTGGCGATGGCCCCTGCGTTGGGGCAGTTGTCGATGAACGTCAACAGAAACCCGGCCCGGTCTGAGTTTCTGGTCACCCCCTCTTCAAAAGAACCGGAACTCTCGGACCGGAACGTCTTCGTCGATCTGGGGCTGACTCCCGGAGGTGAGGCACGCCGACGCCTGCCGTCAATTCGTTCGGATGATTTAGATCGACTGACGAAACAGGCCAACCATCGACGCACGATGACGGCGGCAAGTGAACGGATCATCGCCGATCCGCAACGGGCCGGGCAGTTACTTGCTCAATTGGGAGACATCGTTGGCCCCCTCTCTCCAGAACATGCGGCTCAACAACTTTCTGTCCTCGGAAAGATGTATCAGCAACAGGGAGAATGGGGACTGGCCGAAGGCGTTTATGGAGAACTGATCACCCGTTATCCCGACCAACCTCCCGCTGTCGAGGCGATGCTCTGGCTGCTGCAATACTGGTCGAGTGCCGAGATGAACTGGCAGCGTCTGCGGACGATGCAGGCGACAAAAACTCAATACAACTCCAATCCTCCGGCAACAGGTCTTCTGCAAACCGCTGTTGAGAATGCGTTGAAGAATGCCCGTGAACAACGGGAACGCTCAGGCTTCGCACTGGCCCCCCCTGCATTGGCCGCAACGATTGCAGAAGAAACGCAAACGCTGCATCCCACGATGGGAGGCGTTCAATCGATTACGTCGGCTGATGGCAACGCCGGTCATCCTCAGCAGATGCAGCTCCGGCGATGGCAGACGGCCGCAATGTCAATCGTTCAATCTTTACGGCAGGCTTACCCTCAGTTCTATCAGGAACCGGAAGTCCAGTTTGTCACAGCGGCGTTGTTGCGGCGTCGGGGAGAACACCGTCAGGCGGACGAAATCTACGCCAGTTTCATGAAATCACTCAATGACGATCCCTGGTCTATCGCCGCTCGGGGAGAAGCCTTCTTATTGCGACCGGGAGCCCAGTCCCCCAAACCGGTTGTCATCTGCAAGCGCGTCCCCTCTCCTCCCGTGCTGGATGGATTGCTCTCTGATCCCTGCTGGGCAAGCGCATCGGAAATCCGACTCGGTGACGAACAGGCGGAGACCTTCATCGGAGCCAATGGATCACAGACCAGTGGATCACAGAATCGGAATACGGAAGGACGAGCCGTTGTCCTGATGGCGCGGGACGACCGCTTTCTCTACCTCGCGGCAACAGTCCCGGTGGAACCTCGATTACCGACGGATGCTCCAGAATTGCCCGGTCGATCCCATGACTCGGATCTGGCCAACTTCGATCGGCTCTGCTTTCAGTTTGATGTCGATCGGGACTACGCGACTTACTATCAGTTTGAAATTGATCAACGGGGTCAGACCCGCGAATCCTGCTGGGGGGACGTCGACTACAATCCCAAATGGTATGTTGCGGCAACTCGAACAGGGGATGCATGGCGAATGGAATGTGCAATTCCACTGGAAGAACTCCTGCCTGCGGAGCGGATGAGCGGAACCACCTGGGGAGTCGGCATCACCCGCCTGATGCCCGGTATCGGCTCTCAAAGCTGGACGGCCTCCAGCGGAACAACTCCACAACCTGCCCGATTTGGGTTGGTTCGATTTGAGTAAGAACCTCTAACAAAACTGACACCGATCCGCTCGCGGAAAGGAAATATTCATCGTTTAAGAGGTTTTGTTCGCGGCTCGGCGGGAGCCTCGCCCCAATACTGTTCGGCACGGAATTTGATTCCCCCTCTCCCCTGAATGAGAGTTGATTGACATAACGAGCGTGCTCAGGGGAGAGGGCCGGAGTGAGGGGAAAAATGCAGGAAAACCTTGCTCAGTCCCCTCATCCCCACCCCTTCTCCCCGCTGGAACACTCTCACAAAATGGAGAGTCATTCGGCGGGGAGAAGGGAGAATCTCACATGGCAAAACTCGTGCCGAACACGATTGGCCTCGCCCTCCCGTGGTATTTTCAATAAAGCGAAAGCCATGGACCGCACCCGGCAAAAGCCATGTTTGTGGGGGAAAGAAGATGATTCCTCTCATTGATCTGGTACAATACGTCGGATCTCTTTAAATCCTCCTGACCAGAGAACCCCGGCTTCAGATGACTCTTTCCCGCCGAAATGTTCTGTTGCAGATGCTCAGCGCCACTGCCCTGCCGGCGGTTACCCGGCCAGTGAGAGCACAGGAAGCGGAACAGCAGGCGATTGACGGGGCTGTCGCTCTGGCGCTGACTTATCTCGCGTCACAGCAATCCCCGGAAGGCTTCTGGAAGACGGAGGCCTGGGGGGAGTCGACGGCCATTACCTCGCTGGGTGTGATGGCGTTTCTCGCTGCCGGTTATGTGCCGGGTGAAGGAACTTACGGAGACCAGATCAGTCGGGCTGTTCGCTGGGTCATCTCTCAACAACAACCAAACGGAATGCTCATCCGTAAGACGCAAAGCCATGGTCCGATGTACGACCATGGCATCTGCACTCTGATGTTGGCGGAAGTCTGTGGAATGCTCAGCAAAGCGGACGCCGTTCCTGTTCGTCAGGCACTCGAAAAAGCCGTTCGACTGATTCTCGACTCTCAGGCGGTCGACAAGTTTGACCGTCATCAGGGAGGCTGGCGTTATCAGATTGACAGCCGTGACAGCGATTTAAGTGTCACCGGCTGGCAGGTCATGGCGCTGCGTGCTGCACGCGACATCGGCTGTGATGTTCCTGCGGATGCCATTGATCGGGCGGTAAACTATGTCAAAAAATGTTCCGATGCCCGACAGAATGGATTTGCCTATCAACCGGGAAACAGTCCGACGCCGACACTCACCGGATGTGGCATCACCTGTCTGGAAGTGTGTGGAGAACATCACTCCGAAGAAGCACTCGCCGGGGCGAAATGGCTGCTTTCTCACCCGCTGATCGAACGATCGGCCTACTTCTATTATGGCGTGTATTACACAGGAGTGGGACTGTTCAAAATCGGAGGAGAAGCCGCCGCCAGAAACTATCAGCACCTGACATCGCTCCTTCTGCCGATCCAGCAACCGGAAGGCTGCTGGAATCCGCAGCACGGCAGCGAAAAACAGGCAGGCCGCGTCTACAGCACCAGTCTGGCAGTTCTCGCCTTGACTGTGGAGTACCGTTATCTCCCGATTTATCAGCGGTAGAGTTGATCGGCGACAGATCGACAAACGTGTCAGGGATTTCATTTGATTGCAAATAGTCCGGGAGGGCGAGGCTCCTGCCGAGCCGCATGAAAGATCACGCTTACTCTTTGTTTGCGGCTCAGCAGGAGCTTCGCCCTCCCGGGAACGGCTCATTCAAGATAACGCGGAAAAACAAAAACCGCCCTGAAGCAACCAGAATCGGTCGTTTCAGGGCGGTTGATTTCAGATCACCGTCTGCTCCATGGGAACTCAGGCGGCGTCGGATTCGGGGATTTCGGTAATTCGGTTATGTGGGGTAAATACAGATTCGGACTCGGAGTCTGCATTCAACCGGAATTGCATGATATAAGCATCTTCTTCGGTGTCGTCAAAATGTCGACGAAGCACACAGACCGCCTTGAATGCCTGCTGCCGGAAGAACAATTGGGCGTCGAGATTTCCTTCCCGAATCTCAATCAGGATCTCACTTCGACGCTGTTGAGAAAGCTTGTCAACGAGTCGGGTCACCATCTGGCTGCCGATTCCGTGACGTCGCAACTCAGGAGCAACGGCAAAATTCAGGATGTGCAAGCGGGATTTATGCAGCTCATAAATCATAAATCCCAGAATGCGATGGTTGTGCTCGGCGACCATGCCGATGCAGTTCCGCTGACGAAGACAACAGAGGAAGTCTTCATCGTTCCACGGATTACCAGCACTGGCCTGCTCGATTCGCAGAACTTCCGCCATATCACGGCGGATCAGCCAGCGAATCTGAACATCCAGATGCGAATTGGGAGATGAACCAAATTTCACAAGGGCCTCCATGCCACCTGTCCTCAGTGGGTGCGTAATCCTGCAATAATCGTATAAAAAACGCAAGGGGTTTTACGGAGATGTCCATGAAACCCTGTGCCAACTACCGCGCTTTCCCGTGACCGGCAGGGGTTCTGCCAATCAGGAACGCCACCTTAACACAGGATTGTAAATCAGGTGAAGCCGGAATTGTCGGAAAAGTGACCGCCGTCGGATGAGACGCTGTTTTTGCCGTTGGGGGGGGACTTGAGAAGACCAATTGCTATGCTGTGTTCTTCAGGAAGTTCAAAAATAGAAGTTCGACATCATTTCCATCAGGGGACCTGTTCGCGATCCCGAAGCATTCCACATGTCCCCACCGTTGCCCCCTTTACATGACACCACGGCACTGGCCAGATTCGGCCAGTTGAGTGTCGTTTCGCGAATGCTGGTCGAAGGAGCGATGACCGGGCAGCATCAAAGCCCGTTCAAAGGATCCAGTGTCGAATTTGTCGAACACCGGCAATACAGCCAGGGAGACGAAATTCGACATATTGACTGGCGGGCCTACGGAAAAACCGGACGCTACTACATCAAGGAGTTTGAGGAAGAAACCAATCTTCAGGCCTATCTGATCGTCGACGCCTCCGGAAGCATGGCCTATGGAGAGTCTACGGCCACCAAGTTTGAATATGCCCGCGTTCTCGCCGGATCGCTCGGATACCTGCTCACGACACAACGGGATGCTGTGGGACTGGTGACGTTCGACAACCAGATTCGGGATCGTCTGGAACCATCGACCCATCCGAAAGGATTTCAGCAGATCGCATCCTTGCTCACGGAGAGAACACCGGGGAAAGAAACCGGAATGGGGCCGATGTTTCACCGGTTGATTCCGACACTGCGTCGCCGTTCTCTGGTGATTCTGATCAGCGACCTCTTTGATGATCCAGCGACATTGCAGACCACTCTGCAACAATTCCGCCGTCATCGTCATGATGTCGTGCTGATTCAGGTGGTCGCTCCGGAAGAGGTTGAGTTTCCGTTCGATAAGCCCACCCAATTTCGCAATCTGGAACTGCCGGAGGACCGAATTCTGGTCGACCCTCATCGTTTGCGAAAACTGTATCTGGAACAGTTTCAGGCGTTTCAACAACAACTTCGGGACATCGCCGCCAGAAACAGCTACGATCTGCTGCAAGTCACCACTGCAGAGCCGTTTCAATTGGTCCTCGGCCGTTATCTGACCAGTCGAAAACAGGGGAAGAGAACGTGACTCCCCCCAACAGAGCGCATCGATAGATCCTACTCGCCGGGAACCATGCCGTGCGCCCACATGATAGACCAAACCGGTCTGATATCAGGGGGATTTTCCACAATGGTCGTACAATAAGCCATGATTTACAGAAACGCTCTCTTGATGCTTCGAAGATACTCGTTCTACTAAAAAGGTGTCTGTTCACCTGAGAATGGATTCCTGTGGTGGCCGCCATAAGCTGCCATCTAGAGCGTTGCGTTCCATCACCGCAGAGCCGTCCGGCGCGAGCATTTGGTAGAGCAGGCGACTTTAGTGAAAGGAGGGACCGAGTGTATGTTCCGAAGAGATTTCGAGAGGTCTTAACGCCTGTCTTCTTTCGGCGAAAATCCTCTTTCCATGAATCATTCTTCCCGGCCGACGAACAGCCCCTTCGGGCCGAGTTGTTTAGTGTTGATCAGCTTGAGCGACATGCCAAGGCCATTGCCGCCGCACACCGGTTGTCCACGCAACCGGTCCGAGACACCTTGTTGTCCCGCCTGGGAGAGAACGAGCGGATTCTGATCCAGACGTATGATCTGGTTGCTGCCGCCTCCGCTCAAAACCGCCGCATTGAACCGGCTGCGGAATGGCTGCTGGATAACTTCTATCTGATTGAAGAACAGATTCGCGCCATCCGCCGATTGCTCCCACCGGCTTACAATCGCCAGCTCCCGCATCTGTCCAGTGGACCCTCGGCAACACTTCCCCGAGTCTATGCAATTGCGCTGGAATTGATCGCACATGTCGACGGTCGGGTCGATCTTCCGGCGATCGATGTTTTTATTGCTTCGTATCAGTCTGTAGAGCCTCTCAAACTCGGGGAACTGTGGGCGCTCCCGCTGATGTTGCGCCTTGCGCTGATTGAGAATTTACGTCGGGTTGCAGTGCGTATTAACGCTGCTCGCCAGGAGCGTGATCTGGCCAGCAGCTGGGCAGAACGCATGGTCAGTGTTGTTGAGCAAAAGCCCAGCGATCTGATTCTGGTGCTCGCCGACATGGCTCGAGCCAATCTCCCTCTGTCCGGAGCCTTTCTCTCGGAACTGACACGGCATCTGCAAGGACAGAATCCGAATTTTGCACTGGCAAACACCTGGCTTGAGCATCAGGTGGCTGATCAGGGACTGAATACCGAACACCTCGTACGAATGGAGGGACAAGCCCAGGCGGCCGATCAGGTCTCCATTGGAAACAGCATCAACAGCCTGCGTCTGCTCGATTCCAGTGACTGGCGGGATTTTGTCGATGAACACAGTCTGGTCGAACAGACTCTGGCCGGAGACCCCGCCGGTGTCTATGACCAGATGGACTTCGCCACGCGCGACCGCTATCGACATGCCGTGGAAGCCCTTTCCCGTCGCAGTCGCCTGAATGAATATGAAGTAGCACTCAAAGCGGTTCAACTCGCCGAAAACATGTCGCGGAAGAATCCCGAAGATCGCGCGGCTCATGTCGGTTATTTTCTCCTGGATCGCGGACGCCCTGAATTTGAACGAGCCGTCGGGATGCGGCTCTCTCCCGGGGTGGTTCTGGACAAACTTCGTCGGCGTTTCCCGTTAACCTGTTACCTGACCGTCGTCACAGTAATCACGCTGCTGACGACATTATTGTTCCTGTGGTGGCTGCAGGCGCATCACACCCACTGGATCCTGATCCTGCTTCTGGCGGCGCCGGTGCTTCTGGTCACCTCCAGTTTAGGAGTGGGACTGGCGAACTGGCTGGCGACACTTCTTCTCCGCCCGTTGTCGCTCCCTCGCATGAATTTCGAAACCGGTATTCCTCCGGAACACCGCACACTTGTCGCAGTGCCGACGATGCTGACCAGCGCCGCCGGAATCGAGAATCTGCTGGACGCGCTCGAAGTCAGATACCTCGCCAATCGGGATGCGTGTCTCCACTTCGCACTGCTGACCGACTTCGTCGATGCCAGGGAAGAAACCCTCCCCGGGGATGCCGAACTTGTTCAACTTGCCCGTGCTGGAATTGAACGGCTCAACGAAAAATATGCCCCCGTGCGACGGGACATCTTCTCTCTCTTTCATCGGTCCCGTCAGTGGAATCCGCAGGAAGGGGTCTGGATGGGGCGGGAGAGAAAACGGGGAAAACTCAGCGATCTGAACGCCACGTTGCGCGGGGCACAGGGACGCTTTGCGGAAGTGGTTGGTCAGACCGAACTCCTGTCCAGTGTCCGCTATGTCATCACCCTCGATACCGACACCCAGTTGCCGCGTGATGCCGCCCGTCTGATGGTCGGGACACTCGCCCATTGGCTGAACCGACCGGTGTATGATGCAAGGCATGGTCGGGTGATGGACGGCTATACGATTCTGCAACCGCGAGTGGGAGTCAGTCTCCCCAGTGCGATGCGGTCCCGTTTCTCCCAGTTGAGCACTGATGACCCGGGACTTGATCCTTATACGCGAGTGGTGTCGGACGTCTATCAGGACCTGTTTGGAGAAGGCTCCTTCATCGGCAAGGGGATCTATGATCTCGATTCGTTCGAACGATGCTGCAACAATTTTCCAGAGAACACCATTCTCAGTCACGATCTGATTGAAGGGGCCTATTCCCGTTCCGCTTTGCTCAGCGACGTCATGCTCTTTGAGGAATATCCGTCGCGCTATCTGGCGGACATGGCCCGTCGGCATCGCTGGATTCGTGGGGACTGGCAGATCATCGGATGGCTGCTGCCATGGGTGCGCGGGGGAACAGGACAGCGTTTTCGCAATCCGATTTCCCTGGTCTCTCTCTGGAAAATCTTCGATAACCTGCGCCGCAGTCTGACCCCACTCGCCATGCTGATGGTGCTGCTGGTTTCATGGACGATGTCCCCGGTGGTTGCAGGGGGAACGTTCGTCTTCCTGGTGTTTGCCTCGATGCTTCCGACACTGCTGGACTTCGTGTCAAAACTGGTTCGCAAACCCATCGATCTTCCGTGGAGCCTGCATACACGAGTCGCGTTCCGTTCACTGGAACAACCGCTGGGACTCAAGGGAATGGAATTCCTGTTTCTTCCCTATGAGGCGGTCGTCAATCTTGATGCGATCGTGCGAACACTGATTCGCATGTTCTGGACGAAACGGAAGCTGCTGGAATGGAAAACCGCCAGTGATTCCGAACGGCATGCCGACGGCACCATCCGGGATCTCTATACCCGCATGGCATTCGCTCCGCTGCTGGGGTTGGCTGCCTTTGTGGTTCTTCTGTTCTCTCATCCGGGAGTCCTGCCGATTGCCAGTCTTCTGGCTCTTGGCTGGATCACCGCGCCACTGGTCGCCTGGCGGTTGAGTCAGCCGATTCCGAAACGAATGCCCCGTCTGTCCGAAAATCAGCGACAGTTTCTACAAAAGCTCTCGCGACGGACCTGGCGTTACTTCGAAGAGTTCGTCTCGGAAGCGGACAACTGGCTCCCTCCGGATAACATCCAGCAGAACCCCGGACTCGTTGTTGCATCCCGGACGAGTCCCACGAATATCGGCATGGCGTTACTCGCCGACCTGTCTGCTTACGATTTCGGTTATTGCTCAGCGGGAGAGTTTCTGACCAGAACGCAGCGAACATTTGAAACGCTCTCCCGACTGGAACGGTATCGCGGGCACTTCTTCAACTGGTATGACACGCTGACACTTGAGCCGCTCCCTCCGCGCTATGTGTCCATGGTCGATAGCGGCAATCTAGCGGGTCATCTGGTGGTTCTCAGACAGGGCTTTCAGGATCTGAGTGAATCCCGGCTACTGCCGTCGCGTCTCTTCGGCGGCTTGAAGGATACGCTGCTCGTAATGCTGGATGTGGCCCATGATGCCGGAAAATCCGCAGTGGATGGAGAAGTGGTTCGACAAATCGAACGACAGATTGCAGATTTGAATCAATCCCCGTCAACACTCTCTGGCGCCCATGCGTTCCTTTCGCGACTGCTGAAAGTTGCTGAACAACTTCGTTCATCAACCGAAGATCAGTTTGAGTTATCATGGTGGGCTCGAGCCTACGAGCGGAGTTGTCGCGACCATCTGGCCGATCTGCTGCATCTGGCCGGATGGATCGAGTTGTCTCCCCTTCCAGAGAAAGTCTGGGATAACGGTTCGTACGAACAGATTGAACAACGGAACCGACTCCGTGCGCTGCTCACTCATCTTGATGATCGTGCGACACTCCCTGAAGTCGCCGAATTGCCCTCCTTAATGTTTCCATTGCTGGATCTTGTTGAACGAGACGCCTCTCCCGAACTGGCTGAATGGATTGGACAACTGCGCAAGCACCTCATCGCCGCCTCTGCCAATTCGAGTGCACGAATCGTCACGTATCAGCAGATGATTTCCCAGTGCACCGATTTTGCGGAGATGGATTTCAGTCTGCTTTATAACTGTCATCGTGACCTGTTTGCGATCGGTTACAACGTCACCGATCATCGGCTCGACAGCAGTTTCTATGATCTGCTGGCATCCGAGGCCCGGTTGGTCAGTTATCTGGTGATTGCTCAAGGAGACTTCCCGCAGACGCACTGGTACTCACTGGGTCGCCTGCTCACCAGTGAAGGGCGTGTGCCCGCTCTGTTAAGCTGGAGCGGCTCGATGTTCGAATATCTGATGCCGTTGCTGGTGATGCCGAACTATGAAAACACACTGCTCGATCGAACCTATCATGCCATCGTTCGCAGACAGATCGAATACGGTCGGCAGCGGGGAGTCCCGTGGGGAATTTCTGAATCGGGTTATCATCTGATCGATCAGTATCGAACCTACCAGTATCGCGCATTCGGCGTCCCCGGTCTGGGACTGAAACGGGGACTGGCCGAAGATCTGGTCATTGCACCGTATGCCAGTGCTTTGGCTCTCATGGTGGAACCGGAAGCGGCCTGTCGGAATCTGGAACGTCTGAACGATGACGGACAGCAGGGAGAATACGGGTTTTATGAAGCGGTCGACTATACGCCGTCGCGACTCCCTCCCGGGGTGAATAGTGTCACCGTCCGGCAATTCATGGCGCACCACGAGGGCATGAGTCTGCTGTCACTGGCCCATGTTCTCCTTGATCAACCGATGCAGCGACGGTTCCTTGAGGACCCGATGTTACGATCGGCCGAACAACTTCTGCAGGAACGAATTCCAACTGCGACCGCGCCGGTCTTCCCGCATGCGACAGAGGCGAGCGCCACACGAATCGCCTCGGCGGAAGAGGCCGGAAGCATGCGGATCCATACGAATCCCAACAGTGCCAATGTGGAGGCGCATCTCCTTTCCAACGGGCGTTACCATGTCGTCGTCAGCAGTGCCGGTGGAGGTTACAGCCGGTGGAATGATCTGGCGGTGACACGTTGGCGCGAAGACTCCACCCGCGACAACTTCGGAATGTTCTGTTATGTCCGGGACATGGAGACCGGAAGAACCTGGTCCAATTCCTGGCAACCGACGACGACTCCCACTACAGGATACGAGGCGATCTTCACGCAGGCCCGGGCCGAGTTTCGAAGAGTCGATCAACAGATTGAAACGTACACACAAATCAGTGTCTCCCCTGAGGATGACATTGAACTGCGTCGTGTCACTTTGACGAATCGTTCTGATGTCCCCCGAGTTCTTGAAATCACCAGTTATGCGGAAATCGTACTGGCAACACAGGCTCAGGATGAAGCGCATCCCGCGTTCAGCAACCTGTTCGTGCAGACGGAACTGATTCGTGATCGTCAGGCAATCTATGCGACACGCCGTCCCCGATCTGCGGAAGAACAGCCTCCCTGGATGACACATATGATGACCGTTCAGGGAACCACCCGGGGAGAGCCGTCATTCGAAACAGACCGGATGCGTTTCATCGGTCGCCATCGATCACTTGCTTCGCCAGCGGCACTTCAGGGAAAAACACCGCTGTCTGACAACGCACTCTCCGGCAGTTCCGGACCGGTTCTGGATCCCATTGTCTCTATTCGCCAGATCGTCGTACTGCAACCGAACGAGTCGGCACAAATCGATCTGGTGACCGGTGTCGCGGCATCGCGCGCGGAGATCGAAGCACTCACTGAGAAATATTGCGATCACAGTCTTGCCGACCGGGTCTTCGATCTCGCCTGGACACATAGTCTAGTTCTGCTCCAGCAACTGGGGGCCACGGAAGCGGACGCCCAGAGTTATGGACGCCTGGCCAGTTCGATTATCTATGCATCGTCGCTACGGCGGGCCAAAGCGAATATTCTCAGCCGCAATCGACAGGGACAATCCGGCCTGTGGGGCTACGGGATCTCGGGCGATCTCCCGATTGTGCTCGTGCGGATTCGCGACCATGAACAAATCGCCCTCGTCCATCAGGCAATTCAGGCTCATGCTTACTGGCGTCTGAAAGGACTGACGGTCGATCTCGTGATCTGGAATGAAGACGATTCCGTCTATCGACAAACACTTCAGGACACGATCGTTGATCTGGTCGCGACAAGTCCGGAGTCCTCGTTAATTGATCGTCCCGGAGGAATTTTCATCCGTCGGGGCGAACAGATGTCGGATGATGACCGTGCCCTGTTACAGGCGGTGGCCCGGGTCGTTCTGCTGGATGAAGGAGGGACGTTCGCCGAACAGATCGAACGTCGCCAGCGTCTCGACGTTTCCATTCCTCGTCTCAGGCCACAAATCGACCGGATGAACTCGGCCATCCCCGATCCCTCTCCGCAACGGGATCTGGCGTTCTTCAACGGCATCGGTGGGTTCAGCCATGATGGCCGTGAGTATGTCATGCTCCTGCAACCGGGAGAGACCACACCCGTCCCCTGGGTCAATGTCATCGCCAATTCTCAATTTGGAACCGTTGTTTCAGAAGGGGGAAGTGCCTACACCTGGGCCGAGAACAGCCATGAATTCCGACTCACTCCCTGGCACAACGACCCTGTCTCGGACAGCAGTGGTGAAGCCATTTATCTTCGGGACGAGGAGTCTGGTGAGTTCTGGTCTCCCTCACCACTTCCCGCTCGGGGAATCAATACTTACATCGCTCGACATGGTTTCGGATACAGCATCTTCGACTATACACAAGGGGGCATTACGACCGAACTTTGCGTCTATGTCTCTACGGAATCGCCGGTCAAGTTTTATAAACTGAAGATCAAAAATCATTCCGGGCGAACCCGTCAGCTTTCCGCCACTGCCTACTGGGAACTCGTGCTGGGAGACTCCCGTAGTAAATCGCTGCTGCATGTCGTGACCGAAACAGATCCGGCGAGCGGAGCGATTCTTGCTCGCAATGTTTACAGCCCTGAGTTCGGCGATCGGGTCGCCTTCATGAATTGCAGTGAGACGAACCGGACACTGACGGGGAATCGGGCGGAGTTTATTGGTCGCAATGGTCGGTTGTCTTCACCGGCAGCAATGAAACATGTGCGACTCTCCGGACGTGTGGGAGCCGGTTACGATCCCTGTGCTTCCTTTCAGGCTCCGTTCACGTTGACGGACGGGCAGGAACGGACCATCACCTTCACGATTGGTGCGGCTCAAGGGGTGAACGAGGCCAAATCTCTGGCGCAACAGTTCCGTAGCGTCGACAGTGCTCATCGGGCCATTGAAGGAGTCTGGCATTACTGGAGTCGAACGCTGGGAGTGATCTATCTCGAAACTCCCGATGCATCAGTCAATTTTCTGGCGAACGGCTGGCTTGTCTATCAGACACTCGCCTGCCGCATGTGGGCCCGTTCGGGATTCTACCAGTCCGGCGGAGCATTTGGATTCCGCGATCAGTTACAGGATGCGATGGCATTAATCAACGCTCAGCCGCAGATACTGCGAGAGCATCTGCTCCGTGCGGCATCACGGCAGTTTGTGGAAGGAGACGTGCAACACTGGTGGCATCCACCAGTCGGACGAGGAGTGCGAACCCATTTCTCGGACGACTATCTCTGGCTTCCATTGGCAATTTGCAGGTATGTCGCTGCGACGGGAGATACCGGGGTTCTTGAGGAACGTGTTCCCTTCCTGACATCGCGTCTGCTGAGGGAAGACGAAGAATCCAATTACGACCTGCCACAAGTCTCCGACGACATCGGCACGCTCTACGAACATGCCGTTCGTGCCATCAATTACGGTCTGAAATTCGGTGAGCATGGATTGCCGTTGATGGGGTGCGGAGACTGGAACGACGGCATGAATCTGGTGGGTCAACATGGAAAAGGAGAAAGCGTCTGGCTCGGCTTTTTCCTGTTCCATGTCCTGAATCAGTTCTCTGCGTTAGCGAGACAGCGTGGCGATGGAGCCCTTGCAGACCGTTACACTGTCGAAGCGGGGCGTTTGCGTGGCAATATCGAAAATCATGGCTGGGACGGCCAATGGTACCGCCGTGCCTACTTCGACGACGGCACTCCTCTCGGCTCCTCGGAGAATGAAGAATGCCAGATCGACGCCATCTCCCAAAGCTGGTCGGTTCTCTCCGGAGCGGGGACAAGCGAACGTTCCCGAATGGCGATGGAAAGTCTGGACCGCCGACTGGTTCGCGAAGATGCACGCCTGATTCTGCTTCTCGATCCCCCGTTCGACAAATCGAACCTGAACCCCGGCTATATCAAAGGCTATGTTCCGGGAGTCAGAGAAAATGGGGGACAATATACACACAGCGCGATCTGGACCGTCATGGCCATGGCAGAATTGGGGGAAACTGAACGGGCCTGGGAACTGTTCTCTCTGATCAATCCCATCTCCCATGGAACCACGTCGACGGAGATTGCCCTTTATCGTGCCGAACCGTATGTCGTCGCCGCTGATGTTTACGGAGTCGATCCTCATACCGGTCGAGGAGGCTGGACCTGGTACACCGGATCGTCCGGCTGGATGTACCGCCTGATCACCGAGTCACTGCTGGGGATCCGTCTGGAAATCGACAAGCTGCATATCAAGCCGCAGCTCCCGGAGTCATGGAACGAATTTCGGATCCATTACCGGTATCGCGAGACGTTCTATCACATCACCATCCGCAATGCCGGACCTGACGAGTCAGCTTATCGTCTGTTTCTGGATGGTTCGGAACTGTCAGACAATTTCATCACACTCATCGACGACCGGCAGAATCATGAGGTGATCGTAGAAACCGGGCAGTCGTAGGGTGCATGAAGCGACTCCCGGACGGTGGTGCATTTCGCACGAAGACGTTCCTGAAAGTCAACTTTTCCAGACAATTGACGGGGAGTTGCGGAATGCACCGCTCTCATTGTTTGCTTCGTGCACCATGCCCCCTACACCACTACTGGAGCTTCAACCCTGAAGTGACAGGTGATTGAACACAGATCGAGCAGGCCAACGAGCCTGCAGGCCATGTTCGGGAACCCGTCAGGACAAAGTGGTCACACCACACTATCCTCTGGGAATGGAAACGCATTCACGTTCGAGGCAGCGAAGCCAGCGTTGTTCCAGTTCTGCAAGACCGTTTTCAAATTCGTACACACTTCGCAGAGCGTGGTTGCAGTCTGTCTCGACCACCTGTTGTACGAATCGGGTGAGCGATGCGTGGTCTCGTTCTCCTTCCAGAAACTTCAGCAGTGAGGACCGGCAGGCATAAAGAACATCGACATTCACAGATGCAGCGGTTTGCTCTGCTGTCATCAGCGTTTTCAACGAAGGAACAGTTCCCGATTGCCAGGCGGTTTGCAGCACATTCTTCCGGCGATGTTTTAATGTCTCGCTTTCAGCGAGTGTCGCCAGTCCTTCATTCAGCCAGGGAGGAAGATTCCCTTCGGGAAAACGATCCGCAAGGACAACGTGCGTCAACTCATGCGGCAATGCATTTTCCCGCCATGCCAGTGAGTCGGTTCTCAGGTCGATCCGGCGAAAGATCACTCGCCCTGCATCGACGGTCACTGTCGTGCAACCGGAGGAATTCGCAGCATGAGGAGGAACAGCCCGAGCGTATTCGTGAACGCTGGAATGAATGACGACAACACAGGGCAAAGTCCATGGTTCATGACTCGGGGAGTTGGGGTCAATCCATTTCTCCTGAAGTTCATGACGAAGACGTTCACAGTGATGAATGATCTCTGTTGTTTCTTCCGATGAGCTTTTCGTCCAGAGGTTGAAATTTTGAGATTCCGTGATCCACCAGTCTCCCCGATGCGTGGTCGTCACCCGCGGGGCAGCCAGTCCCTGATTCGTGACGGAGATCGAGGTGACAATCACCACAGCAAGTGCGACCTTGAAAATTCGATGTTGTTCCGGAATCAGCATGTGCGAGGAGCCTCAGAAGTAAGCAACCCGCAATGCTCCTATTCATTCCCTGTACCGAAACGGTCGTCTCCTCTTCTTTTCAATAGCAATTTTAATTCATAAAATATTTGAAAATAATATGTTGCAGCTTTTTTTCTCCGCCAGAGAACGTTATCTCCAACAGACAGAAAATGCACTAAAAACTTGCTTGCAATGCATGTATATAGTGCAACTCACACCCCCAAGATGGTGGCATGGCCGTGATTAAACTTGGGAAAATGGAGAATAAAGCAAAACAGAAGAGATGGCAGTCAGAGGCCTTTTTCACCACTCAGCCCGGTGATGAAATTGCTTTTTGCAGTGCGAGTAACTGCGGGCCCCGTTCAGAAGGGGCTTGCGGAGATTCGAGTGGATCGCGGTGTCCTTGCATGATTGCGGAGTGCATCCACTGTTGTACTGCGGTCGCCTCTTCGAGTCCTCCGGGATGACCACGATAGATGACTACACTCAACACACCACCAGGGCGCAAGACCGATAACGCAGCGTCGAGTGCGCGAATTGTGGAAACTGAATGAGTAATGATATCGCGAGGACTCCCCGGGAGATAACCCAGGTTGAACATCACGGCAGAAACTTTCCCATGATCCTGAGGATCAAGATGTTCTTTCAGGTTCTGATGATCCGCACAGAGGATCTTCACATGATCGAACTGTAAGTTTTCAACACGTTCTCGACACCGGTCACAGGCCTCCTGCTGGATATCGAAAGCCAGTATTTTTCCTGTTGGTCCGACCTGTTGAGCGAGAAACAACGTGTCATGTCCGTTCCCTGCGGTGGCATCAATCGCGAGATCTCCAACAGAGAGAAAGCGTTGAACCAGTTCGTGAGCCTGTGTTGTCACCGGAACCATCGTTGTACGTCCAGTTCAGCAGGAATCGGAGCCTGATACAGAAGCGATTGAGTCAACAATTCCGCCATCCATGGCCCCCATAAGGAACCTTTTGTTCCCAGCCCATTGAGGATTGCCAGTCGCGGTTGAAGTGGATGCCGACCAATGACGGGTCGAAAGTCTTTCATCGTGGGACGAACCCCCGCCAGTTGATCAATCACCTCGTACGGAAACTTGACGACATCCTCCAGTCGACGCTGCAATTGAGCCCGGCCCGATGCTGTCGGAAGAGAATCAAGTTGGTCCCATTCAAAGGTCGCTCCGACCTGAAATTCATCTTGTCCGGTCTGAATCAGCCAAATCTGATGATGAATCGCACGATTTTCTGTAATCTGATCTGCTTTTAATTTCAGCATTTGTCCCTTGGCGGGATTAAACTGAACTTCCCCAAACCAGGGATGCCCGGCATTGAAACCCTGACAGAAGACAATCGTTCCCGCCGTTCTTTGCAAACGGGGGAAACAAAGCCGATCCTGTTCGATTTCGAGGTCGCATTGTTCATCAAAAGACTTAAAAACAAGACTTTTCTCTGCCAGGAGTGACTTTTTTGATACTTCAAGAAAGAGGGGGATATCGAGTCGAGCGGCGTCTGGTTGTTCGATTGCCCGATGAGCATGATGGAACCATTCCTCATTCACAATCGGAACCGGAATGCGGGTGCTTATTATCTGAGCATTCTTCTCCCTATTCCTCCGGCACTCCTCAAATTGACCGTCTGACGCACAGAGTTTGACCGCCGGGACAGTCTTGAGGAGCGATGTCCCGGTTTCTTTTTCGATTTTCTGATAGAATGCCCGAGCCCGTGACCATGCCGATTTCCAGCCCCAGGTGAGTGTCAGCTTGGGGCCGGAAAGTGGGGTCATCAGGCCAGCGGCGACATGTGAAGCTCCCTGACCGGTGTCGGAGTCGACGACAAGAACGCGTTGACCAGCCCATCGCAATTGCCAGGCGAGAATCGCCCCGGCGAGTCCGTGACCGACAATGACGGTGTCGAGGTGTGCCGGGTCGACTTGTACGGATTGCATTGATTCCTGTTCCGTAAACTTCCGTCGTTTCCATGGTCAGTATCCGTTCTCATTGTTTCGAACTTGATTCGTTTCAGCAAACCTGTCTGATTCGGTTTGCCGAATGACGCCGCGTCGGGTATGTTCGAGAGTTCCCGATTACCTTCAGATATCAATTATTTTGTATCAATCATTTTGACTGCAATGGTTCACGCCGCCGATTCGACAATTCCATCCAAGCTGACCAGTTCTCCCTGCCTACAAGGAGAACGGGTCGCCTTTACAGGAACACTGGCGTCGATGACTCATTCACAGGCTGCCGCTCTGGTTGCGGAACATGGCGGAAGTGCCACAGACCATGTCAGTCGCCAGACCACAATGCTGGTGATTGGAGAAGAAGGCTGGCCGCTGGATGACAACGGTCAACCGTCGGTAAAATTGCAGCAGTCGGAACGCTGGCGCCGCGATGGGGTGGAAATTCAACTCCTCAGCGAGTCCAACTGGCTCGCATTACTGGGACTCACCGCTCAGCGTGAGGAAGTTCACCGTCTCTATACTCCGGCCATGCTCTCTTCCATTCTCGGTTTGTCGGTGCATGTGATTCGACGCTGGGCACGGGTCGGGCTGATCCGTCCGGTACGCATGGTCTACCGGCTTCCTTACTTTGATTTCCGTGAAGTGACCTCTGCCCGACGATTGAACGACCTGCTTCAGTCCGGAGTTCCGAGAAAGGACCTTGAAGAGAGTCTTCGCCGGTTGACCAATTTACACCGGGGAGACGAGCGGCCACAGGAACAGTTACAGATTCTCGCCCATCAACTGGGACTCGTGTTTCGCGATGAACACGGATTAGTGATGGCGACCAACGGCCAACGGCTGCTCAACTTCGATGAGCCAAACACCGAAACATCAGAAGAAGTTGACGATCAGGAGGCCCCTTCCCTTCGCTTCACTCCGCAGACCCGCAGCGACGAAGAACCGCGAGACTGGCTCATCGAAGGCTGCCGACTTTATGACGCCGATCGGCTTCCGGAAGCATTGAATGCATTTCGACGGGCCGCGCTCGATTCCCCGCAGTCGGCTGATGTTCACTTTCAGGTGGGAGAATGCCTGTATCGGATGGGACAGACATCAGCGGCACTGGAACGCTACTACTCCGCCGTGGAACATGACCGGGACTTTCTCGAAGCATGGACCCAGATTGGTTGCCTGCATCGCGAACTCGGAGAATTCGACGCGGCACGGGGAGCATTCGAGAAGTCGCTCAGACTGTTGCCGGAGTACCCGGACGCTCACTTTCATCTGGCCGAAACGCTTTACGATCTCGGTGAAGACGCCGAAGCCCGCCTGCACTGGGAAGAGTATCTTCAACACGACTCCCGCGGCCCCTGGGCCGACATCGCCCGACAGCGATTGAATGGGGAATGTGTTGAGGACGACGAGTCCGACAACTGAGGGGATGGCATGACGACCCTGAAACAAATTGAAGCCTTCCATGAATTCGCATCGGAACAGGTGCGTAAAGGGGAAACGACATGGACACTGGGAGAACTGGTCGACTTGTGGGAACTGCAGAATCTTACCGCTGATGAGTTCTCCGAGAACGTTGCAGCGATCCAGGAGGCAATTGATGATCTGCAAAACGGTGAAACCGGTCGGCCTGCTATGGAGCTGGTCCGGGAACTTCGCGGGCAACTCAACCTCTCTCGCGATAAATGAAGTTCCGCATTCAGACGCTCTCACTCCCCTTCCCCTACTCCGGCTTCTTCTTTTTCTTCTGCTGCATCTTCGTCAGCTTCTCATTGATGCGGGCGAACTGCTTGAGCCAGCGGTCGTAGTCCTGTGTTTTGTAAGCGAAGAATTCCCCAACGTCCGGATGAGGGAGGACGAGGAACTGTTCCAGATGAATCGCCTGCATCAGACAGTCGGCGACATGTTCGGGAGTGACTGCTCCGACATGCAGGAACTGGTGAACAGGATCGTCAAGATCAAGGAAATCGGTATCGACTCCCGCCGGGCAAACACAGGAGACACGGATTCCCTGCTTCTGATAATGCACAGAAAGCCATTCGGCGAAAGAAACAACCGCATGCTTCGTTACCGAATATGGGGCGGATCCGATTTCAGTCAGCAATCCGGCGGCGGATGAGACCTGAACCAGATAGCCATTTTGTCGTTGCAGCATCTGTGGCAGCACGGCCCGAGCGGCGTAGACGTGAGACATCAGGTTCACGTCCCACAATCGCTGCCAGTCGTCATCGGGAACTTCAACGCCCCCTTTGATTGTGATTCCGGCGTTGGAGACAAAGATGTCGACGCCACCACACTGGGTATTTGCCAGTTCTACGGCGTTCTGAATATCTGTTTCACGCGAGACATCACACCGGATGGATGATCCGTTGATCTCCGCTGCCAGTTCACGGGCGGCATGTTCATCGATATCGGCGACAACGATATGTCTCGCACCGGCATTCGACAATGCGCGGCAAATCGCTTTCCCAATTCCGTTCGCTCCACCGGTGACGATGGCAACGCAATCACGTACTTCCATGCTGTATCAGCCTGACTGGCCCGTACTGATTTGATATGACGTGGGTGGCCCGGCCAGTTTGGCCGGGTCGCGAAGCGACAAGCCTCAGCATCCCGTTCCAGAGAAAGACGTCTTTCTCAGACTCGAGGCAACCAAGGGACAATTCACCGTCGATCGAATGCAATCGGTTCATGCAGTTGCAATCGGTTTATACAGTGGAAGCGAAGGGAAAAGCTTCTTGCGCCTGCGGCACCCGGCCAAACTGGCCGGGCTACCCCGTGAATGTTATTACGACTCGGCCGTTCCCAGTGCTTCCGGTTCGTCGGGAAGATTGGGATTGTCCGAAAGATGAACCGGTTTGTATCCACCGGCGAGTTTGAATCCAATAATCAACAGCAGGTAAAGAACCGCCATGACGGCCGGAACGTAGGCTGTCAGCTTCAGTGCCTGTCGTCCTCCAAATATTCCGGCAGCAACGACTTTAGGTTTGTCGTCAGCAGCAAATTCCCGAGCTCCGGCCCACCATGTGGCCATTGCTTCGTGATTGGCGTCCTGACGATGTTCGCTGGCCAGAATTTCTCCGACCCGATCCAGTTCTTTTCCGCCATCTTCAAGAATCCCGACTTTGGCCCCGTTGAGTCCAACGGTTCGGAAGCCTGCGAAGGAATTCTCCTTATCTGCTTTATAGCGATCAAATGTCGCTTCGGAAGCCTGTGAAAGATATTGAGACGCAAAATAATCCTGTTTGAAGCCGATTGCCGGACCTCCGAGCAATCCTGCCGACAACATCCCGACTCCCCCCAGCATTCCGATGGAAACCGCGCCGCCGTTCGGGAAACGCTCTGAAGCCACGGCCAGCATGGTCGGCCATAGGAAGGTCTTTCCACAGGCGTAAACGGTGGCTGCAATGACACAGAAAATAATACTGTTTGCCGCTCCAAGCATGGTCAGTCCGGCAAAACCAAGAATCGCACTGACCAGCAACAGGCCGAGTGGAGAGATCTTGTGAACGATCGGTCCGGCCACGAATCGCAGCAGGAACATCAAGGTTGAAGTGTAAACAAACAGCGCCAGACCGGCCTTGGGGCTGGCCATGATGGAACCCGTAATCTTGCTGATCCAGGAATCGGTTCCCAGTTCAACATAACCGACCATTGCATGGATGACGAGCAGGATGATCATCAGTGGAGCGAACAGGGTTCCGATCATCTGGCCCATGGAAACTCCAGCGGAAGCGGCTTCCGATGGAGGAAATTTCTGCCCCAGCAACATGCCCCCGTAAATAATGACAGGAACCAGGAAGAGACACATCTGGATTTTCCAGTCAACTGCCGCACGTACCACACTGCCGGAGCTGTCGACCTGAGCCGCCATGAAGAAGGAGGCGAGTCCGCCGAGGACCAGTCCCGCCGGCCACCCGGCATGCAGAATGTTGAGATAGTGTGTTTTGTTTTTGGGGAACAGGGTTGCCGTCAACGGATTGACAACCGCTTCACACAGCCCGTTGCCAATCGAGAAGATCAGCATGCCGAAGAACAGACACCAGTAAGCCGATTCTTTTCCCCCTGCTTCAAACGCGGCCGGAGCGGCCAGCGTCAGCACGGCTGACAGGAAATGCAGCACAAAGGCCGACGCCATGATTTTGCCGTAGCCGATTTTGTCGGCAAACAGCGATGTCGCGATAATGACCAGGCCGAACCCGGTCAATCCGCCACCGGTGATGGTTCCCAGTTCGGACATGGTGAAGCCGAACTTTTCGGCCCATTGCCCGAGAATCCCCCCACGGACGGAAAACCCGACCCCGGCCGCCAGAATGGCCATAAACCCTGCATACAGAAGCCGATTGGCATTCGGTGCGGTCGCCTGTGAATTCGTTTCACGCATCGTGGTAACTCTCTCCTCGGAGGGATGGACCGATGGACTGTTAAACCGGCATCGCCATGATCATCAATCAATGACGATGAGTCGGATTCGCTTCAGTTGATGCGAGGTATCCTACCGGGCAGTGAAATGAATTGCCACGCAGTTTAATAGCGGAATTTCGCGCAGAAAAAACGCCGCGAGAACGCGGCGCTGCGAAATCCAAAAGCTTCATCGTCAGAATGCTCGTGCAATCAAAAAGGATCAGCACCACAAAACAATCTGAAATGTCGGCAAACGAAACAGCCGTTCATAGAACTGTGATGTTGATTGAATTCACAATCCCATGTTCTCCTTCAATTTTCATCGAGTCAATTACTTCACCGGCTGTTCCGTCACAGGGACAGCGGCTTCATTCGCAGGTTGAGCACACGAAACGGCACTGTTTCCCAATTGGGCACTGCCCCCTCGTTCCCTTAAGAGGGCTTCGTACACTTCCTGGCGATGAATTGCCACATCACGGGGGGCTTCAATCCCGAGTCGAACCTTGTCACCGCGGATCTCAACGACCGTAATTACAATCCGTTCGTCGATGACAATGCTCTCGTTCTTCTTGCGCGAGAGGACCAACATCGGAGGCACCTCAGTTTTCTACCCCGTTTTGTGTCACTACACCGTGAGACAAAACGGAGCCGTTGTCAGGATTCGAATTTCCCGAGCAGTCGGGAAATTAACATTTCTCACTTGACATCATAGATCTGACTATTTACCTCGTCAACGAGTGAATCGGCAAAATTTGCCGAACTGGTTTTCAGGAGAATGACTTACGTCGATATATTTTTTCTGACGGATGCCTTCATCGGTGTCCACAAAAGGGTGGACTCACTTCGTATCCCCTTTTTCAGGAACAGTTTCTGGCCGAAGAAGTGGGAAGAAAATGACGTCGCGAATACTGCGGCTATTGGTCAATAACATCACCAGACGGTCGATTCCGATTCCCAGACCTCCGGCAGGCGGCATCCCGACTTTCAGCGCCTGAATGAATTCCCGGTCCATTTTGGCCATGGAATCTTCCTCGGAGAGACCTTGAAGCTGGGTCGCGAAGAGATCTTCCTGCAACTTGGGGTCGTTCAGTTCCGTGTAGGCATTCGCCAGTTCCATCCCATGAATGAACAGCTCGAAGCGCTCGGCGATCTGTGGATTGGATCTTTTCCGCTTCGTGAGCGGGCAGATTGACGCCGGATAATCGATCACGAAAATCGGTCCGACCAGCTTGTCTTCCACGCACGCCTCAAAAACTTCGCTGACAATGACGTCCGGGTGAACGGTTCCGGCATCCATCTGAGCAATGAATTCGTGCTTGATGTTGCCGAGTTTCGCCTGTTCTCTGGCCTTCGCATTCACGGCAACGGCGTCGGTCATGTCACAACCGGCTTGTTCCAGGAACAGTTCTCCATAGGTCCGTCGTGGCCAGGGAGCGGTGAAATCAATCGTCTTTTCTCCCCAGGGGAGAACCAGAGAATCGCCTGGATTCTCTCCTGTTGCGGCCAGAACGACACGTGCGGCGTCACAGACGATCGCTTCGGTGAGATCCATCATTGATTCGTAGTTTCCGTACGCCTGATAGATCTCGATCATCGTGAACTCAGGGTTATGAGTGGCGTCAATCCCTTCATTCCGGAAGACCCGTCCGATTTCATAGACCCGTTCAATTCCTCCGACCATCAACCGCTTGAGGTGCAGTTCCAGCGCGATACGCAAATAGAGTTGAATATCGAGTGCATTGTGATGAGTGACGAACGGTCGAGCGGCCGCTCCTCCGGCAATGGCATGCAGAACCGGAGTTTCCACTTCGACAAAACTCTCTCTGGCGAGTGTCTGTCGCACGGAATTCAGGATTCGACTGCGCAGCAACAGCTTGTCACGCACCCCGGGAGTGTAGATCAGGTCGAGTTCCCGGTGCCGCAAAAGTGTTTCAATGTCAGTGACCCCGTGATGCTTTTCCGGGGGCTGTGTCAGTGATTTGCACTGCACCGTGAGTGTCTGAACGAGGATCGAAATTTCGCCGGTTTCGGTCCGCTTGAGAACCCCGTCGATGCCGATGAGGTCCCCGAGATCGAGTTGCCCCATCAGTTCCCATTGTTCTTCGGAAAGGTCTCCGCGCGAGAAGAGAAGCTGAATTTTTCCAGTGGCGTCAGCGATGTCAAAGAACCGCAGTTTGCCTGCCTTGCGGCGCAAGTGGATTCGACCGGCAACACGGACTGCGTTTCCGGCAACACCCGCCTCGCCGGGACACTGGCCTCGGGCGGATTCAATCGAGATATGACCATCAAACCGCTGACCGAACGGATCATGTCCCAGTTCTTCGATTTTCTGGAGTTTCTCAAGTCGGGCGAGTTCGAATCGATCTGGTTTCATGGCGGATAATAAGGAGTTAGGAATTAGGAGGTAGGAATTAGGTTGCGGTCCAGCCTGATTTCGCTTCGGATCTAGAATTTCACGTTCAGCGGATTCTCACCGATGGTTAATACCGTGATATTCTGTGCCGGGTAGCGTCTGGCATAGTCGGCGACCCGTTCCGGGGTGAGTGATTCCAATTCCCGGCGAACGTCTGCCAGTGTGTTGATTTTCTGAAGGTGAAACCAGTCACTGGCAATGGAAGACGCCCGGGCTCCGGTGGATTCCTGCTGCATGATTAACGAACTCTTGGCCCGAGCCAGACAGCGCGACAACTCATCAGGTTCAATCCGGTCCCCGAGTTTCTGCATCTCGGCAACCATAACGTCCAGTGTTTCCTGAGCCCGTTCTGTTGTGGTTCCGGCATAAGCCAGAACACGAGCTTCCGTCTGCAATGTGTGTAACGTGGCATAGACGCTGTAACAGAGTCCCCGTTTTTCACGAACTTCTGTGAACAACCGGGAACTGCTTCCGCCGCTCAGAACACTCACTGCGGCCTTGGCGGCATAATGATCGACATGACCATACGGAACGGCATTATAAGCAAGTCCGATATGTGTCTGTGCTGACGAGTGCGGGATGTGTAAATACTCGCGTGAGCCGGGGCGTCGTTCAATTGACGGAGCGGGGAGTTGCTGCCAGTCTCCGAGAAATTCTTCCACCACGTCCCGGACTTCGTTTGGCGAAACGTTTCCGGCCACGCCGATCAGGGTCCCATTCGGTCGTACATTGGACCGGTAGTGCCGGGTCACTGATTCCGCAGAGATCTGATCGAGTTCTTCCAGTGTTCCGTCAGAAGGACGATTCCACGGGGAGTCGTAGCAATGACGACGCAATTCAATGAGCGCTTTGCGTTGCGGTTCATCTTCTTCCGCGAGAAGACTTTGTTCGACCCCGCTCATCACCGCCGGAAACTGATCGGCGTCCAGGTGGGGATGACGAAGAATGCTGGCATAGATGGGGATCGCTTTGCACAGGTTTTCCGCCAGTGTTGCTCCAGAGAAGGTGATGAAGTTCCATCCGACACTTTCACTTCGCTGAATCCCGAGTGCATCAAGAGCGGCCGACAATGGTCGACTTTTCAGGCTGCCGGCGCCGCGGGTCATCATGTCGCACAGGGCTGCGGCGGTGCCGTTGGCTCCGTGCGGTTCGTAGATCGTTCCTCCCGGGGTCAGAATGGCGAAGGAAGCGGACTGCACATGCCGCATCGGTTCCACCAGCAGCGTCAGGCCGTTCGTCAGTTGATATACTGTGGTTGCGTCGTTATGCATGATCTCTGTGTTCGAATCCTGACGTCTGGTTGCAGCACGCCCTTCGAAGGGTCCTGAAGATTCTCTTCTACAAAGTGGATCTCACGGAAAGCGTCGCAGTGTAGAGCATTCCATCAATGAATGCCTCACTGACGCCCCCCCGGATTTTCTGCGATCAGCCGTCCGGAATAGCAGGCAACGCATTCACATGCATTGAAACGAGGTGGTTTAAAGAAGAAGTTGATTGCGAACTCGACTGAAGCCGGGTATGAGTGATGAGAACATTGGGCCAACTTGTTTTCACATCACTCCACTCAGTAGTTCCAAGTTTGCCTCAATGGAGAAATCAGTGGGTAGTGGGTAGGAAATGCAGGCTTTTTCCGGATTTTTCTGACCCCTGAATCCTGTCCCCTGATCCCTTTGCTCTCCATCACAAACAAACTTGGAAGTACTGTCACTATGTCAAGACAACAGGCCTGACGGAATTGCAATGTGCAAGGACTCATTACTGGGAGATTTGGTTACTTCCAGAACACGATGGTATGATTTTCCTGCCCGACTCCTGCTGCATCGTCCAATGCGGTGCCGGATGTGTAATAGTCGGCAATATGTCTATTTCTTTGTGAAGCCCAACTCCAGATCGGAGTATCCTTCATCTCACGCGGCAGTGGCGTTCTTTCCGTCGGTGCTGGCCGTCGTTGTGATGTATCTGCTGATGATTGCCGCACTTGCCGGAGTGGGATGGCTTTTGATTCGGTGAGAGTCTATCCGGAAATGTCGGTGTCACAGCGATATCGAGTGCTCATTGCACCGCCTGCATACGCATGTTGTGCGTCGTCGGACTTTCCGGATCGTTTCTGAGACGTTCAAATCACATCCACAATGGCCTTGATTGCCCCGGTTTCTGGTCGGGTGAATAATTCGAAGTCCTGAATCAGCCGATCATACGCCACATGGTGAGTAATCCACGGGCGTGTATTGATCGTTCCGTCTTCGATCAGATTGATGATCCTGCGAAAGTCCCCAGGCATCGCGTTTCGCGATCCCAGTATCGTCGCTTCAGGACGATGCATCCATGGATGCGGAAACGAAACCTCGGCGGTCGTAATCCCAACGTACACCAGTCGCCCCGTCTGAGCCAGAAAATGTAACGCCTGCGACATCGACTTATTGCTTCCGGTCGCGTCAATCACCACTGCGTAACGATCTCCATCGGTGATCCTTTTCGCCTCTTCCAGTTCAGTCCCATCTCCCTGAAATTGAATGGTGTGAGGAATGCCGTAATTCTCCCGGCAGAACTTCAACCGGTCGGCATTCATGTCCATGACGGTGACCGTTGCTCCTGTCAGCCGCGTGAATTCGAGAGCGGACAATCCAATCGGTCCCGCTCCGATGATAAGAACATGTTCACCCGATTGCGGATTGCCACGATCGGTCGCATGACACCCGATCGCCAGTGTTTCAACCAGTGCCAGTTGATCGTAATCCAGCAGTGACGACGGATGCAGTTTGTCGGCCCGAATGAGGAATTGTTCGCACAGTCCGCCGTCGACCATCACGCCGATCACATTCAGATGTTCACAACAGTTCCCTTGATTTTTTCGACAGGCGAAACACTCCCCGCAGTTCATGTACGGTTCAACGCTGCACCGGTCCCCGATGGAGACATTTTCAACACCCGATCCCACCGCCAGCACTTCAACCCCCAGTTCATGACCGGGGACTCGAGGATACCGATAGAAGGGCATTTTCCCGAGATATCCGGCGAGATCGGTGCCGCAGATCCCCATGCGATGCGTGCGGACAAGGGCCTGTCCGTGTGACGGGGCCGCAGGGACTGAGATGTCAATATGCTGGAATCGACCAGGTTCTTGCAGACAGATGGCTCGCATCGAGGAGATCTCTTTATAAAATGAAACAACTCTGCAGGGGATGCATCGCTCCGCATCAACGACGACAAGTGTGAGAATCGTAGTTTGACATGCTCTGCTTTGACAGTGATCGCTGTCACCATTTTGCCGCAGTGGTGGTACTTGGAGCAACACCCCACAGATCGAAAGAGGCACGACGATGACTCAGGAAATCGTACTCTCGCGTGAACAGGTTCGAATGATCGACCGACTGGCCGTGGAACGGTTCGGCATTCCTTCCATCGTCCTGATGGAGAACGCCGGACGAAGTTGTGCTGACATCCTGCTCTCACTGGGAGTCTGCCCTTCTGGTCCGGTTTGTATCTGCTGCGGTAAAGGAAATAATGGAGGAGACGGCTTTGTCATGGCGCGTCATCTTGCTGCTGCCGGAGTTCCCGTTGAGATCCTTGTTTTCTTTGATGAAGACCAACTGTCTGAGGATGCCGCTTTCAACTTTCGGATCCTGAACCAGATGGAAGGTCCTATTCATCGGTTGACGATTCCGGACGATCTCCTGCAACTCCGACGGCATTTCACGCATGCGTCATGGATTGTGGACGCTCTGCTGGGAACCGGTTTTCAAGGAACCTTGCGGGAACCTTACAATACGATTGCCCGGGAGATGAATGATTCAGGACGTCCCATCCTGTCCATCGATCTTCCTTCCGGACTCGATTGCGATCTGGGGACCGTCGAGAAAGTTGCGGTTCGGGCCACAGCGACTGCAACACTTGTTGCCGCAAAACCCGGTTTTCGTTCTCGCGTCGGTCAGAAACACTGTGGTCAGATTCATATCGGATCAATCGGCATCCCTCAGAATCTGATCACCTCCGTTCATCCCGTTGGAGATTTTCAGGAATCTCCCTGAAAATCCGTCCGGGACAATCACAGAACGGCAACAGTCATCTATCGTCTGCGTCAGTCAGTACCAGACGACGAATGAAAATTCCCCGCTTTTCCACACAGTTCGCCATGACGAACTGTGTATCAATCGCGTCGATCAAGACAGCGTCAAGGAGAACCCTATGAAATCCAGAGCGAATTACGCATTGCTGTTGGCCGCCGTTGGTGGTCTCTGCCTGGGAGCGGCAGCAGTCGGCGTTTCACAACACAATGCTCCAGTGACGGCGTTGGCACCGGCTCCCGCACGAACGCCGGAAGACTTGTCGATCGCCTTCCGGGAAGTGGCAAAACAGGTTCTGCCTGCAGTCGTTTCCATCTCCACGGAAACCAAACCGGCACATGTTACAGAATCGGCCAGTTCACGAGGGAACCGTGGCGGACAACCTCAGGAAGAGATGATGCGCCGGTTCTTCGGAGATGATCCTCGATTCGAACAATTCTTTCGAGAAGGCCCGCAATCCTCACCAAGATCAACGCCGAAACAACAGGGAAGCGGTTCCGGCTTCATCGTTGACAGCAGTGGAATTGTGCTGACCAACAGCCACGTTGTGGAAGGTGCAGATCGTGTCACAGTGAAACTGCATGACGGTCGTGAGTTCGACGCCGAGTCATGGAATTTCGATCCCCGATCGGATGTCGCCATTGTCCGCATCAAAACAAATGACCAACTTCCAGTCGTCGTACTGGGAGACAGCAACCGCATGGACGTCGGCGACTGGGTTCTCGCACTGGGGAATCCGTTCAACATCGGAACAACGGTCACCTCCGGCATCATCAGCGCCACAGGTCGTGGACCCGGCATCAATGAACGGGAAGATTACCTTCAGACCGACGCTGCCATTAACCCCGGCAACAGCGGTGGACCACTGGTAAACCTGTACGGCGAAGTCGTGGGCATTAACACTGCGATTTCCTCACGAAGCGGCGGTTATGACGGAGTCGGGTTTGCGATTCCATCTGACAACGCCCGTTGGGTGGCCGATCAACTGATCACTCAGGGAGAAGTGAAACGATCTTACCTCGGTGTGAAGTTGCAGGAACTGACAAATGAACTGCGAAACCAGTTCAATGCCCCACACGGAAAAGGAGCGTTAGTGGAGGACATTCTTCCTGATACTCCCGCCTCCAAGGCCAGCCTGCAACCCGGCGACATCATCGTGAAATTCAATGATCAGCCGGTGAAAGACCGGGACGTTCTGGTCGGACTGGTCGAACGGGCTTCTCCAGGACGAAACTACGATCTGCAGGTCTTGCGATCCGGAAAAGAAGTCACCGTTCCAGTGAAACTGGAAGCAATGCCTTCCAACTACACTGCGGCTCTGCGTCGTGCTCGTGTGAACGATAAACCGACCGAACAGGCCAAGCCGGAAGAAACCGAGATCACCAAACTGGGAATCGACATCACCACTCTGAACGCCGAACTTGCCGAACAGTTGGGTCTGGAAAGTGGAGCCTCCGGTGTTGTCGTGAAGAACGTTAAAGACGGAAGCCCTGCTGCGGAATCCGGTCTTCAACCCGGTGACCTGATTCAGCGTGTCGGAACCACCGTCGTGAAATCAGCCGACGATTTCCGAGCCGCAGTCAATCAGGCCGACCTGTCCAAGGGGTTGCTGCTCCACCTGAAACGGGGCTCCAACTCCGCATTCATCGTCATCAAAAACGTTGAATAGTCTTCCATAGTGCCAATCGTCCCGCGAAGTCGGAGATTCTGAGCAATCAGGATCTCCGACTTTTTTGTTTCCGGAGGAAGATGCTTCAGTGTTAGTGCCGTCTCCCCTATAATGAAATTCACAGCTTCACTGAAATTCAATTGATCAACTGGGAGAACTCTGCTGATGGCCACTGCCTCGGAACTGTATGATGCCGCGACTGCACTCAAGAATTCCGGCGATCTGGAAGGGGCCGTCAACAAGCTGCTGGAACTGGCGGAACAACACCCGGACCATGCCGACACCCGTTCGGCTCTGGCCGTTTACCTCCAACGCCTGGGACGTTTCGACGACGCCATTGAACACGCCCGAAAAGTGTGTGAACTGGTTCCCAACGACCCGTTCTCCTATACCCAGCTTTCCGTCATCTACGTCAAATGCGGCAAGATCCCAGAAGCCGAAGACGCCAAAGCCCGGGCACACATGGTGCAGATGAACGCCAACCAGTAATGGTGTTCGCAAGTGGTCATGTTCACACTGGCCTCACATGAAAATCCACAATGCCGCAGTTGTATTGACGGTCAGCGATCTCGACGTATCGCTTCGCTACTTTGTCGACACGCTTGGCTTCCGTGAGGATTTTCGGTTCGGGCAATATGCCGGCATCAAATACGACGCCTGCTGCATTCACCTTTCATTACTCGGCAACCCGAACACCACCGTGCCGGGAGCAGGTGTCGTTTATATTTTCTGCGACGACGTGGACAATTACTATACACAGATCAGAGAGCGCGGAGCTGTGACAGACGGTCCGCCTCATGACTATGAGTACGGAATTCGCGACTTCATCGTTCGTGATCCAGACGGCAATCAACTGACGTTTGGATCCCCAGTCAACGAGAACAAGGATGACGCTCCCTGAGGCAATCTTTAGTTCTCATGAAACCCAAAAATCCCCTGAACCATGACCGGTTCAGGGGATTTTTTGGTTGTTTAAGAGTCTATCCGGAAATGTCGGTGTCACGGCGATATCGAGTGCTCATTACACCGCTCGCATTCTACATATGTGCGTTGTCGGACTTTCCGGATCGTTTCTAAGAAGAGATCAGATGGCTCGCAGGATCGCGGCAGCGCTTTGTCCCATTGAGGTTCGATTGACGGTCATCGCGACAGACGACCGGAGTCGTTGAGGATCGCGCGAAACATTCAACCGGCACATTGGATCAGGGTGCTTGTAGTTGAGTGTTCCCGGAAGTTCCCCGTTCTTCAGCGACAGGATACTCCCTGCCAGTTCAACGGCTCCTGAACCGGCTTCGAAGTTTCCGAAGTAACTTTTCAGCGCCACAACCGGAATTCTGGAGATGTCATCTCCAAAGGAGTGGTGGTAAGCACGGGATTCGACAAGGTCGTCGTTTCGGGTGCTCTTGCCGTGGGCGTTGATATGACCGATCTCACGGGGAGAGATTCCGGAAAGGCGAATGGCGGAATTGATCGCACTCGATAATCCGCGTCCACCAGCAACGTTCTCGTCTCCACGTCCGTCGCAACCGGCTCCCACGCCGAGGACTTCGCAGTAGATTTCGGCTCCACGGGCAACAGCGTGACTGTAACGCTCGACGATAAAAACAGCGGCTCCCTCGCCGACGATGGTTCCATCACGATCCCGGTCAAATGGGCGAACGCCTCGTTCCGGATCGTTCTGAGGGGAAAGAGTGTCAAACAGACTGATGCGGGCGATATCCACCGGATTAATGCTGGAACTTGCGGCTCCGACGATCATCGCGTCGGCTGTTCCACGGTTGATACACCGAATCGCTTCCTGAAGCGCCAGCAGTGCGGACGCGTCAGAACTGGTAATGGTATTGTTCGGGCCGCAGGCGTTGTGTTCAATCGCCACATGGCAGGCGGGCATGTTCGGACATTGTCGCAGAAGCCAGAGAGGAGCGATCTTGCCGATCGATTTGCTTCCCCATTGTTTTGCAATTTCCGCTTCGGTGCAACCGGCATAGTCGCGTGCAGCGTCGGCCAGTTCATCGGGAGTGAAGGAGATGTGTCCGGCACCGAACTCGACACCGAGCCGTTCCGGATTCACGTCGCCAGCGGCCAGACCGGCATCGCGCATCGCGAGCGTGGCCGCAGAAACTCCCAACTGGATGTCGCGGGACATCACTTTGAGGAATTTGCGTTCGTAGATGTATTTCAGCGGGTCAAAGTCACGAATTTCCGCGGCAAGTTTGCAGGGCAAATTCTGGCTTGGGAATGTGCTCAATGGAGCAATTCCGGAGTGACCAGCCGTCATGTTGGACCAGAAGTCTTTCTGGCCGATCCCCACAGGTGAAATGACACCGATACCGGTAATCACCACGCGGGGCCGTTCATTTCCAGCAACCATTGCTAGACTTTCCAATTGCGGAATTCGCCGAATACACCCTAAGCGCTCCTTGATACCTGATCCCTGGAGGAGAACTTAATCTGCACCGAGTGTCCTGTCATAATGCCTATAATCTGATATCGGAGTTCGGACCTGCTAAAAACAAACTTTCAGCGGCAGATTTCCTGAATTCCAACACCATCTCATGACATTGCGTTGTTTCTCAGCCGATTTCTTCAATGAACCTTCGGCAGAAAGCGAACAACCGCTTCGACAGTGAATTCCGTTAAAACCACGAGTCTGACAAAAGCATGCACTCTTCATTCGCCAACCCCTTGGCAAACCAATCGTGCGGAGCAACCCTTAAACCTGACTTCAAGAATTGCAATGCCAATCAGGAATTAGAACGTTCCTGATTCACAAAGTCAATTACGAAGTTGGGCTGCGAGCCAGATTGATAAAAATCAATCACACAACCACTTAATCTATTGTGACGAAAAGCATTACATCGCATCAACACAACTGATTTCCGGGGTAATTTGGGGAGAATCCACTCCAGTCAGGCAAGCAATCACCGGCAGAAATCGCCGCTAATCGCAGGAACAGAAAGGACAGATTCATTGCCGCTCTCTGACAGAAACCACCAGAACCACCTCATTCTGACAGGCTCGCTCCCCTCATCAATTTACAAAGCCGGGGGCTTGCCTCTCAGGAAATGTCCAGTATTTTCACAATCTGGGCAATTCTCTGGCGCAATTCGATTTGCGGAAATTCAGCCCCGGCGGGTGGTTGCTGCGCTCACTGGAACGAGATACCATACCGGCAATAGATAATGACTAAATACTGATTCATTCTTGCGTATGGTCGCAGATGGATCAGGACGGTCTGGACTTCAATTCACATCTTCATCTTTTGAGCAATTGCTCATGCCTCGTCAAATCTTCCTTGATCAGAACATTAAGACTCAGGAAGCGGTACGGGTGGCCGCCTCTGAACTTGAGGCTGGGGAGATTATCTGCCTTCCGGACGATTGCGGTTGGCACCTGATGGGGCTGGCCATTCATGGATCATCCAGTCGACTGCTGGGAAGCACTGACGGTTTCGAAGAATGCCAGGCTGTTGTGAGTGTTCCTCACGCCAGTATTGTCAACGATTATTTGACCGATGTTCCCCGTCTGTTTCAGAAGCTGTCGGCCCGATGCTGGCCAGGTCCGGTTGTTTTGCGAGGCGGAGCAGGACAACTCGACGGACTGGCGCGGCAATGGCCGGTTGAATCACAAAGCTGGGGATTAAGTGCAGAAGGACGAGCCTTTTACTGCCCGGCGGAGTCGTTCTCTCAGGCTGTCCTGAGTGCGGTCTCCGCACCGGTGTTGAGTCTGATCGGTATTTCTCAGCAGTATCCGTCTCGTCTGGCAGAGAAAGAGGTCAGTCTGGTGGTTAAGGCCGCTCCTCCCCGATTTTCCTCTCTTCCTACGGTGGTTTCCGTATCAGGACAAATTTTTCAGGTGGAGCGTCAGGGAGTAGTGAGCGAACGGATGCTGGAACGACTTGCCGGAGAGATCTATTTATTTGTCTGTACAGGGAATACCTGCCGCAGTCCGATGGCCGAAGCCATGTTCCGAAACATGCTGGCGGATCGACTGGGATGCAGGGAAGACGACCTGATGGATCACGGATATGTTGTGCTCTCGGCAGGACTGGCGGCCCATAATGGAGCCGCAGCCAGTCCCGATGCCGTGACCTTGCTGCGGCAGGATGGGGTCGACCTGAGCGCCCATGAAAGCCAACCCGTCACTGAGGAAATGCTGTTCCGTTGCGACCATATCTACGCAATGACCAGAGCCCATCGCGAGGCGATCGTTTCCTCCTATCCGGAATTGGCAAGCCGGGTGAAACTGCTCGCTCCCGACAATAAGGATGTTCCAGACCCGATCGGTGCAGGTCTGGATGAATACGTGCGCTGCAAAGAGACAATTTCAAAGTATCTCCAGCGGTTGCTGGACCAGATTGATTTTACAGACAACAAGGGAGTGGCTTGACCACTTTCACATTTGGATGGGCCCTTCAACTCATGGGAACCGGTTTGTTTCCGGTCGGTGAATTGATTGTTTTTCCATCACATTCGGAAATGGACCGATCAGGAGTTTTGTTATGAAAGTGGCCATCGCGAGCGATCATCGCGGAGTTCGAGTCAAAAGCCAGATCCTGTCTCAGGCGAAAGAACTGGGACATGTTGGAATCGATTTTGGACCGGAAGAAAACAAGAGCGTTGATTACCCGGACTACGCCTTCAAGGTATCTCAGGCCGTGGCCAGCGGTGAAGTGGATCGTGGAATCCTGATCTGCGGGACCGGTATGGGGATGTGCATCGCCGCCAACAAAATTGCCGGCGTGCGTGCCGTTACCTGCCACGATGACGTCACTGCGGAATACAGCCGACGCCACAACAATGCCAACGTCATGTGTCTGTCGGCCGACATGCTCGGCGACCGGTTGCTCGGACGCATTGTCGAAATCTGGCTGCGGACTGAATTTGAAGGGGGACGCCACCAGCGCCGCCTGGAGAAAATCAACCAGTACGAGGAGTCTCACGAAATTCCTTCGCACGAACTGAACGGCTCCGCCAACGGAGCCGCCTGCTGCGGTATTCCTGCGTCCCCGACAGCAGCGAAAGCTGAATCCTGATACGGTCGACAACTGAACATGCGATCTGTTCAGACCGATTTCCACAACACCTTTTCCATACAGATCGATTTCTTTTTACAGGTAAACCTCAGGTATGAATCCGAGTGAATTCAAGTTCGCCAAGACACACGAATGGGTCTCCGTCCAAGGCTCTGTCGCTGTGATCGGGATCAGTGATTTTGCAGTCAAGGAACTGACAGACGTCGTGCATCTGGAATTGCCGTCGGTCGGAAAAGTTGTTGCCGTTGGAAACGAGGTCGGTGAAATCGAGAGCGTCAAAGCGGTCTCCGAGATCTACGCTCCGGTCAGTGGAACGATTACCGAAGTCAATTCCGCTTTGCAGGACGATTTGTCACCACTTTCTGATGATCCATTCGGCGCAGGCTGGATTCTCAAAATCGAACTCGCCAATCCCGGTGAAGCAGAGCAATTGCTCTCCTACGCTGAGTACCAGAAGGAATGCCAGTCACACTGACGGGATCACAGGGTATTCTCTCTGTTGAAGATGGTCTGGGAGGGCGAGGCTCCCGCCGAGCCGCAAACAATGGAAAGCGTGATCTTGCTTGTGGCTCAGCAGGAGTTTCGCCCTCCCGGAAATTGCCCATCTTGAAACAAGTGTGATCACTCTCGGTTCTCCTGAGTTCTGGAGATCCTGCCGGAGATGGTGCGTGCGGCACTGCTCCACAAAGACTTTTACGAATTGCCCCCATGAAACCGGAACAGATCCGAAACTTTTCGATTATCGCCCACATCGACCACGGCAAGAGTACACTGGCCGATCAGTTGCTGCTGAAAAGCGGCGCGATCGACGAACGGAACTTTCAGGCCCAGTTGCTCGACGATCTCGATGTTGAACGGGAACGAGGCATTACCGTCAAAGCCCGGGCCGTGGCGATCGATTACGTTTATGAAGGGAAGACGTATCAGCTCAACTTCATCGACACCCCTGGTCACGTCGACTTCCACTACGAAGTCTCACGGAGTCTGGCAGCGTGTGAAGGAGCACTCCTGGTCGTCGACGCGTTTCAGGGAGTACAGGCCCAGACAGTCGCCAATGCCTATGCAGCGATTGACGCCAATCTCGAAATCATTCCCGTTCTCAACAAGATCGATCTTCCGGTCACCCGTGTGGAAGAAGTCTGTGAGGAAATCGAGAACGTCATTGGACTCGATGCCAGCACGGCGTTGAAGGTGAGTGCGAAAGCCGGGATCGGAATCGAAGAGTGTATTGAAGCGATCATTCAGCGCATCCCCGCGCCGAAGGGGGATCCCGAAGCACCGCTACGGGCACTCGTCTTCGACAGTAAGTACGACGACTACCGTGGCGTTGTCACCTATATCCGTGTGATTGACGGAACCATCCGCAAGCGTGACAAAATCCGCTTCATGAAAGGGGCCACCGTTCACGACGTGATTGAACTGGGACAATTCCGTCCGTTCATGGAAGCCGCCGACGAACTGGGGCCAGGTCAGGCCGGATACCTGATCACCGGCGTCAAAGTGCTTGGCAACATCCATGTCGGAGACACGGTGACCCATCAGGCAGTTCAGGCGAAAAATCCCTTGCCGGGATACAAGCAACCCAAGCAGATGGTCTTCTGCGGGATGTATCCCATCGACGCGACCGACTTCGAAAAGCTCCGTTTCGAACTCGACAAGATGATGCTGAACGACGCCAGCTTTACCTTCGCTCCGGAAACCAGCGATGCATTGGGCTTCGGTTTTCGTTGCGGGTTTCTCGGGATGCTGCACATGGAGATCATCCAGCAGCGTCTTGAGGATGAAGCCGATGTCGACCTGATTCAAACCGCCCCCAACGTGACCTATCAACTGATCAAACGGGGGGGGGAAACCGTGACGATCGACAACCCCGCCGATGTTCCCGATTCCGGTTCCATCGAAGAGTTCCGGGAACCGATCGCCAAGGTGACGTTTATTCTTCCGACGACCAACATGGGGCCGATCATGCAGCTCTGTTCCGATCGTCGTGGAGAATATAAAGCGACCGAATTCCTTGGACGCGACCGTGCTCAACTCGTTTATGAAATGCCGTTAGCGGAAATCATTTATGATATGCACGACAAGCTGAAATCGATCACGCGCGGCTATGGAACGATGGACTACGAAGTGATCGGTTTTAAAGCCGCCGATCTGGTGAAGATGGACATCCTCGTCAAAGGGAACACAGTTGAAGCCCTGGCCACGATTGTGCATCGCGGTTCTGCAGACCGTCGCGGACGTGCATTAGTTAAAAAGCTGAAGGAAGAGATTCCCCGACACCAGTTTGAAGTGCCGATTCAGGCTGCACTGGGAGGGCGTGTGATTGCCCGGGAAACGATTTCCGCCCTGCGTAAAAACGTCACGGCAAAGTGCTATGGGGGGGATATTTCCCGCAAGCGAAAACTGCTCCAGAAGCAGAAAGAGGGAAAGAAACGCATGAAGCAATTCGGCGAAGTCGAAATCCCGCAGAAGGCGTTCCTGTCGGTCCTTGAAGCCGGCAAAGATGAATAGGAGAAAAAAAGACTAAATACTAAATTCTAAGAACCAGAAGCACGTGTTGAATCCAGAGGTATTTGTCTGGTTCTTAGTCTTTAGAATTTAGTGTTTTCACATCTATGGTGTCGACTGCAGACGAAGAGATCCAACTGGGGCAACGGTATTCCTTCGGGAAGAACTGGACTTCGTTTCTGAGTACCGTCGACGACGCCCGCATCGAAATTGCCGTGCAGTCATTACGGAATCTGCTGGGGGTCAGCTCTCTGATCGGGAAGCGGTTTCTGGATGTCGGCTCCGGCAGCGGACTCTTCTCACTGGCAGCCAGAAAACTGGGAGCCAAGGTCACCTCTTTCGATTTCGATCCCGCTTCAGTCGCCTGTGCGGAAGAACTGCGCTCACGATTTGATCTTGATCAGGGTCAGGATAAATGGACCATCATGTCGGGCTCTGCGCTGGATGCCCCGTTTCTGAATTCGCTCGGCCAATACGACGTCGTTTATTCCTGGGGAGTGCTGCATCACACCGGACATTTATGGCGCGCGCTGGATCTGGTGACTCACACCGTTTCCGCTGACGGCTTATTGGCCATCGCTATTTATAATGATCAAGGCTGGCGCTCCCGGATGTGGAAACGCGTGAAGGAAATCTATTGCTCCGGGGAGAGTGGAAAGTTCTTCGTACGGTCAGTCTTCTATCCCTGGTTTACGTTGCGAACGATTCTTGTGTCACTGATTCGTCGACGAAATGAATTTGCCCACTACCGCCGTAATCGTGGCATGTCGATTCTGCATGACTGGGACGACTGGCTGGGAGGGCTTCCGTTCGAAGTGGCGACATTTCAGCAATTGATCGACTTCTACGCCAGGCATGGCTTTGAGTACGTTCGAGGCAAAGAAACCAGACGCTTAGGCTGCCATGAACTGGTCTTCCAGAAGAAACCAATCAGGCATGAACGTCCGTAGTATATGCAAAGAAGAGGAGACTCACGCAAAGGCGCCAAGGCGCAAAGAATTTTCGCTTCACGTCCGGTGCGAAATTATCTCTTTATATTGAATGCCGTCCGAAATGAAATAACAGTTCAAACTCGCCTGTATTTTATTCATTGATCCTTGCCGCAACACTTATTGCGATCTATTTATAATATTTATTATTCCTGAATAGTCCGGCCTGTGTTGTCCCGAAATGCGTTCATTTCCGGGGATCGCTTCATGCTATCTCTTTGCGCCTTGGCGCCTTTGCGTGAGTCTCTTCTTCCGTCTCTTTAATTGCCTTCGACCATTCCTTCCATCTGCACGACTTCAAAGTGGTGCCCTTTTACTTTTTTCAGAGTGTGTAGATTATCGTCGTTCCAACGGGGATCGGGGGCGCCGGAGATGTACCAGTCGCTGCCGTTATCGGCCAGGATCATTCCATACTTCTTCAATGCTCGAAGAATAACCTGTACTTCTTCCGGGAACGGAGTGATGTCAAAGTCTTTCTTCAGTCGCACGCGCATTCCCATGGGAGGAAGCCGAAGACTGGTATCACGACTGGCGTAGTGACTGGCGGGAGGAACGAATGCTCTACGGGTGTCGTTGACAGTGAATCGTAACGCATGGCGAATCTCTTTCTGTTCAACCGCTTCGTCATAGCGAACCAGCCCCGGAAAGATCGGCAGCCCTGCGGCGTCCGCACTTGTCCAGTACAACGGACGATTGGGGTGTTGATTCATATCGAAAATGGCCCCGGCCTCCGCTTTCCAGAGATGCCCCGCCGCAACCGGGAAGGCTCGAAACAGTTCATAGAGCTTCCAGTTGTCCCGATCAATCACAATGACATGGCGGTCGCCATCGATATTCGGATCCCCTTCAATTGGAGCATTGGAAGGGATCGGGTACGGACCCGGGTCGCTTTCCTCTCCATAAGCGGTATAACGAATGGGAACCGTCTTCTGATCACCAGAGACGATAACGTATGGAATCCCGATGGGGGCTCCTTCCCAGAGTCCGGCACCAAACGCAGGATGGCAGCCGGTTTGAGCCCCGATCGATTGAATCAGCATCTCCGACAACGGGTCGACCGGCAAATGATCGATCGGTTGATTCCATTCGTTGTCTTCCGGAAAAGGCAATCTCCCCCCCAGAGAAGCTCCAATTCCAAGATGAACGACTCCTTTCTCCAACGGAGCGGGAATCCCCCGATTGCCCGGTTGAGCGACTCCCTGTTCATCATCCAGCCACGCAGGCCTGGTCGTTTCCTTCGGAGTTGTGATTGTCGACGGCTTTGGTGTGAAAGTTGCGTCGTCCGGTTGGGAACGATAGAGAGACGTGTTTCCATTCAGGGTCGCCACATCTTCTTTACCAACCAACGGATTTCGGTCAATGATCAGGAGCGCAGTCAACGCCAGAGCGGCAACGCCCCCGAGAATCGCTACATTCAGAGGTTTCAGCATAATAGGAGACGACAATGTCGCATTGAATGGTGTCTGGAGGAGGAACAGGAACGCATCGGGCAGGAACTTGCCGAAATTTCTTTGTAACCTGTTATTGAATCACTGGTTATTCTGCTTTTGGTCACGTTTTCGCTGCAAGTAATAACACGGTGTCTCATTGGACATAGTTGCGAACTGCACCCCAGGTATTCTAAATCCCGTAAACCTCCAGTTTTCCCTTCCGGTCACTGTCGGCAATGTCGGTTTTCCCGAATGCCCTGAAAGATCAAAATATGGAAAACAATCCACTCGCCATTGAGTTGCCGTGTAAACTTTGCATTGACGTGATCAGATTTACGGGCCGTTGATTTCCGCAGACGATGAGGTCGACCATGACCAGAGACAATCTGCAATTCCCCCAGACTGGCCAATTTCCGCGCGAAGTTTCGCGTTTGATATCGATGGTCTTGCTGGGAGGATTCGTTCTAGGCCACGGCATCGGTCGTGACGGCTTCGCTCAGGATTTTCGTCCTCAGCCTGGGGCTCAGCCCGGTTACGCTCAACCGGGATACGTGCAACCCGGCTTTCAGCAGCAGCGTCCTCCCCAGCCAACCTACACGCAACCCGTCTATCCGCAATCCGGAGTTCCTTACCCGGCATACCGGCAACCCAGTCCGTTCCAACCTGGTGCTGCTCCGAATGGACAATTTCCAGGGCGTCCCTATCAGAACCCGGCATATCCAAACCCTGTCTATCCAAATCAGGCGATTCCGGCGAACCCTTATCCCTTGGTCGGGACCCCGGTTTCGGCTCGCCCGAATTTCGTCCCGATTTCCACAAAGGATTCGATGTACGATCTGGCACAGCGGCATCCGTTGTGCGTGATCGTAGGAGAACAGATTGCCAGCCAGTTGATTGCGACCGAAACGGTGGAAGAAGGACCGTTTCGTGAAATGATCATGGGGGCCGATGTTCAGGGAACTCAGCGAACCAATGCCCGAACCTCTATCGACTTTCTTCCCAACGAATCGTCGATGATGATGAAGGTGGTTCTCAATGGACACACCGTCAACCAGACATTGAGTCAGGTGCGACAAGCGGCGATTCAAAGTGCCGGAAGCGTCGAATTTCAGGTCACGAAACAAATTGAATTCGACGGCTGGGTTCTGCGAACATGGACCCCCGCCGCGTTCATGACCATTCGCCAGCAGCATCTGGGAGCCTCAACTCCGGTCAGCCCCATCCCATTGCTGGGACCACTCACCAACGCCATCGTCATGAGTGCGGCGGAACAGCAAAAGCCGATGACTCAAGCGGTCGCCGCCCAACGCATCACACAGGCAGTCGCTCCCCAGTTCAACAGTCGACTGGACGACGTTCTCAGTGGACTGAATCGACAGTTAAGCGGAGAAGTGAAAGACTGGTTGACGCAGTCACAGATCTACCCCAGCCATGTCGCCACACGATCGTCACACAACGCCGGAATGTGGGGAGTCGCGTTCGAAACAACCGCCCCCGCCTCGGCCGGAACGACACCGGTCGTACCGATCTCCACTCAGGGGGGACGTAAGGTCAAAGCACTGCCGTCGAAACTTCTGCTTCCAGTCTCGACGAGTGGGGAAAACAAGAACGGTCTGTCCCTGCCGTTTGTCGCCGAATCAGAAAACATTCAGGATCGGATTATCGCGCTGGTTCATGAGTCACTGATTGCCGATCTGGCTGAACGTTACGAACTGGGGGGAAAAGATATTCCTCCAGCACTGCTGGGTTCATTCCTGTCTGGCCCGAATGCAGAACCGCAAGGCCCTTCTCTGGGAACACTGGTTCTCGACCGGGAAGCTCCCATCTCGGCGACCATCACAAAAGGGGAATTTCTGCTGACCGTTCGAGCTGGATTCAAACCTGTGATCGGCCCGGAGATTCCTCCGTATGAAGTGGTCTTCTCCTTCCGTCCGATCCTCACAGAGACAGAAGTGACCCTGAAGCCGGAAATGGTGTCGATGACGTCACTGACTCCCGGTTCCGGAGGATTGTTCGGAGCCGCCAGCGAAGGACTGATTCGCAGCGCCATTGAACAAAAACTTCAGAGCTATAACTTTCCTAGGAACGTGAATGTTCCGCGAGAAGCGGGGAAAGAACCGCTTCCTCTCCGCCTGCAAAGCCTCACCCTGGCCGACGGCTGGCTCTCCATTGCCTACGAACCAGTCGCCAAAGCGCAACGCCCCGTCTGGCAGTCATCCGAAGGATTGATGGAAGACGCCGTCGTTCGGTAGCCCGGATAATTCACCACGGAAAAGACGGAAATAACGGAACGGATTTAGCCGTAGGGCAGGCATTGCCTGCCGCCCCGTTTGCATCGCCATGCGGTGCCTGACCTACCGAAATTGGAGGTATGAATCCTCAAAAGGATGGAATATTGAAACCGCTCCAATCACTCAGCCGGGAAACGCAAAAGCGAGCAATGATGGGATAGTGTAATTGTGATAAAGCGATTACTTTTAGTGACTTTTTTATTGACAACTTTTAGTTGCCATGAAGAAGTTGTACCTACACCTATCGCTCTCACAGGTCCCAAGGCCGTCGACAGAATATGCCTGGGACTTCTGAATAATGCATCGCCAATAGAATCCCAAGAGATACGTCATATCATATTCGATACGTACACATTTGAAGGGGGATCGTTCAACGGATCGTCAATATATATGTCATTTTCATGTAAAACCTTAGATGAATGCTTGCGTGCTTTCGAATTAGTTACGAAGCACAACCGCTCCAATTTCTCCTCGTGGAGAAAACCATCTTTTGATGTGACGCAACACCCCCCAGGACTGACTGACATTTCTACAGTAAAAAAATCATGGGATGTATCCGTTGTAGAAAATGGAATGGTTATGGAAAACGTTGAAGACGCCATCGAAAGAATTGTAAATGGCCAAGAGAAATTTCGTATTCAAAGGCTTTTTTATGGGGCGATTGACTCTGATAATCACAAAGTTTTCATTCACTACGAGAGTGGTGGCATAATTGCAAGCCTCTTGAACGACGAATAACCGGGTGATTGGGGGGGCAGCTTAATGAGGGCTTGAGAAATTAGTGGCTGTAGGGCAGGCATTGCCTGCCGCCCCGTTTGCATCGTCATGCGGTGCATGACCTACCAGAACTGGTGATTCAGTCTGTTTTTGACACGCAGTCAGTTCTCCCGATCAATTCCGTCTCTTCCGTCCTTTTCGTGGTTCCTCTGAATGTTTCGGGCTAACCGGTGAGGTCCACTGAATGGTGAATCTCGTGCGTCGTCCCAATTTGATTTTCGGGTTGTAAAAGCAGAACGAGAGCGGCCAATGAGCTGCGGAACAGTTCAGTCAACACGCCGATTGAGGCTGGACACTGCACTCGGCCCAAACGAAAAATGTGCCACCAACGGCTTTGCCATCGGTGGCACACATGATCTCCGGCATATGCCAGCGGTGTTACTCTAGAAGAGCGGCCTTGCGAGCGAGATCGGCATTTCCGATCGGCAGGAATTCCAGTGATTCCGCCTTGCCGTCCATCATGCTGCCTCCCCCGACAATAACCAGTCCGTGGTTCCAAGCAGGAGATTCATGGAAGAATCGGGGAGACTTCAACCTCCCCTGATATTCCCAACGGGATCCGTCAGCGGACAAAGCCTGAATGGATCCAGACATGGTCGTCACCACCAGTTTGCCGTCCACGGAGAAGGCGGCGGTTCCGAAGCCATCCATGCCGCTTCCCTGCACCACAGGTCCTTCGCTCCAGCTTCCGGTCTTTGGATCGAAGATGTCAACGCGACCACTTGCCCCTCCGCGAGCCTGCATCCCGCCGATGACGTAGATTTTTCCCTGATGCGCCGCAACGGAATTCGCACGACGTTCGAATGGAGTTTCCGGCAGGGCTTTCCATTCCGGATTCGCGGCCGAGAGGTCGATGGAGTAAGCGGTCTTCAGCCAGTTACCGTTTCTTTCCTCGCCCCCCAGCGTCCAGCCACCAACCACATAGAGTTGATCACCGAGTACCGCGATATTGTGAGACGAACGGGCTTCCGGCAGCGGAATCAGGTCTTCCCAGGTTCCCTTGGCCGGATCGAACCGGGCGAAGCTGTTCTGTGAAGCCAGTTGCGATCTCCCCCCTTCGACGTCTTTCACCGTGAAGCCGCCGACACGATAGAGCTTTCCTCCATGAGCGGCCATTGCCAGACCGGTCAGTTTTGGTCCGCCTGGCAGGGCTTCCCAGTTCTTTCCATCCTTCAAGTTGAGCTTGATGAAATCGCCGGACTGTTCTTCTTCTGAATACTGGTGTCCTCCACCGTAGTTTCCGCCATAGACAAACAGTTCGTCTCCGACCACTGCGGCTCCGAAACTGGTCGTTCCCTGCTTAAGATCGGGCCACTGGTGCTCTGCGGGAATCACCTGGGCCGGAGTGTACTGCAGCGCCAGCGTGGAATAATGCTTTACGGACTTATAGGCCTTCCCGTTCAGTTCTCCCGAGGCTTCTTCAATCAACCGGGCACGAATAGAATACAGGCCGGCTCTGTTCAGGGTTGCAGTATACTTCCCGTTTTCATCGGTATCTCCCTGAATCCCTTTCTCCTGGACCGCGCTTTCGACCGTCACCTGACTGCCGACGGCGGGCTTCCCTTTCCAGAGAACCTTGAAAACCACGTCGTGACCATTGACTTCGGGAACGATTTCCAGCGGGTGTTCTTCGTGTCGTCGGACTTCCGTCCAGCTTCCGGGAAACGTGCTGGGATAGGCTTTGGCGTAGTACATCAACAGGGACGGCTCAGGTCCACGGGACATGACTCCGTAGGTATGCTTGAGCAGAAACGTGCCATTTCCGGCGTTTTCAGGCAGATGAGCGACGAGTGCGTCTCCCTCGATCTTCAGTTCGACCGATTCCAACTGACCCCGCCCTCGACCGCCTCCTTCACCCCGGCTACGTCCTTCGCCCCGAGCCCGTCCTTCTCCTTCGCTTCGGGGACGTCCTTCCCCTTCTCCCCGGGCACGACCTTCTGGTCTTCCACCGAAGCCGCCTCTGCCTCCCATTCCTCCCATGCCTGACCCGCCACGGGTCACCCAGGCCTCGGCCTTTTGAATTCCAGTGAGGAAGCGCGGATTATCAGGCTCTGCACGCTCACTCATGTAGATTTTGACAACCTTCGGCTGGTCGGCGGGTTCCGGCACAGCGAAGATGAAGTGGGCCTGCGCGGCGGACGCAAGGAGCATCGCAGACAGAAATCCAGCCAAAAACTTACGATTTAAATGCATCATAAAACCTCTTATCTCGGTCAATTTTGCGAAAAGTGAACTCAATTTTAAACATTCATTTTGCTGTCAATTTGTGATTTGAAAACTCAAGCTGATGAACCACTGTGGATCCATCTGATCGATTTGTTTTTGCTGAATTCTTCAACGGAAGATCAAAGGTCCCTACACGAACCCACTCCGTATGAACTTGACGAGCCGTTATGATCCGATTGGATGGCATCTCCCACGTTGTCACAGTAAAATTTCTCGGCAAATGTTTGTTTTCCGCAGTGCGCCAAACATCTCCGACGCTGATAATGAAGCGTGATTTATCTGTCGCCCGGTGAACTTCTGTCACAACATCCCCTTGTACTCGCCAGAAACTCCGCTCATCCGGGTTCGAGGAACGTAAGAGACGTCCATTAGGATGTTCCGACTGTTCATCAGCGAATTCAACATTCCTGATTGCAGAACCTGTCGGCAGCCGGTGACCGATTAACGAATCAAGTGATCGATCCACCCATGCGAATTCTTCAGTCGTCGGGAATGTGTGCTGAATTGCTCCTTCAGAACTGACCGTGATGTCCCCTTCGACACAGCCGGTTGCGATAAAGGCCTTTACTCTCGCAGTAAATCCCGGGAAATTCTCCCACTCAGCACGACCACTATGTGCCAGATTCATCAGATCCTGGGCACTTGAAGATGCCGCACTCACAGCCACCGCAGTACGTTCCTCTGCCATGAGACTTGCGCCGGAAATTGCAAAGCTGAAAGCAACTGTTCCCACGACGATCTTCGAGGATTCAGACAGGAACCGGAAGGACTTCAGTACAGACATTCGTTACGTCTCCATTTCGATAATAGCCGTTTGTCCACTCGCTTCGCGTTCAAGTTTCATTCGGTTTGATACAGACGGTTAAGACCGCGAATTCTTTAAAACACGCCGCGTATCACCAGTTCTACTGATGGTTCTACTTTGATTTGCCGAGGCTCTGCTTCAGTTCGGTTTCTGCAAAAGCCTTCCAGCCCTTCTTGGTCTTCAGTTCTGGCTCCCCTTCTTTTAAACGTTCGATGAATTCAATATCGAACCTAATGTTCGGGCTAAGCTGTCTCCACTCTTCAAGAGTGATGGGGCCATCCTCTGAAACCGGTCCCTGAGGGTCGGCATTCTGGCAGCCTGGAGCGATAAGAATTCCGCTCAATACAAAAGCGAGTGTGAAGTTTCTGAACATTTTCATTAGGTCATGCAATTTGAGATACTGAGGTTTCAGTGTCATTCGTGTTGAAATCAGGGCTTTCGCTTTTTTCAGAATTGCTCAGAAAGGCAAGGCTCCTGCCGAGCCGCAAGCAATAGAAAACGCCATCTTTCAAGCGGTTCAACAGGAGCTTCGCCCTCCCGGAAATTCCTCACGCTGAAACCGACGAAAGCTTTGAAAATGAGGGGCTCCAAAAGAAAAGAGAGGGCGGATTGAGGAAAAGCTACCCCCCAATCCGCCTTCAATTCATTTATCTTTCACCGATGATCTCTCCTCCGGCACGGGTGGAGAGTGCCTGATAGAGATCGAAATTAATATTCTCACTCAGAAAGCTGACAGAACCATCAGTAAATGCGAAATGGGCTCCTCCTGTGTGCTGGCTCCGGAAATTACCGACAGTGCTATCTGCAGCAGCGTAATCCCGCTTATTCAACTTCACCTCGGATGAACCATAAGAATACATGTAACCGTAGGCCCAAACGCCTCCCAAGCCGGCGGTCCCTTCAGGAAAACCGCGAGGAGAGAAGTCAGTTTCACCGAACATGAACGTGTTCGAAGTTCCATCCGTAAAATCTCTCATTTTGGTCTCAGTGCGGCGGTATGTGTACTCATTCGACTCAAGCCTCAAGAGTTGCAAAGCACCATCATGGGCGGGGGGGTTACCGTAAGGGCTTCCACCACTCGTCCCGATGCTTTGCAGGTAGCTGGCTGGAGCACGATCCGAACTCAGAGCAGTAGGGGGGAGTGCCATCGATGGGCATAGATATGTAGGAATTTTCCGCATAACCAACTTTTTGTTTGACCACTCATTTTCTCCGGGGGCGGTGCCAGCCACGGTTGTATCGTCAGTTGTTTTCTTGAGCGGTTGCCAGAGCTTTGCGACCGCATCCTGTTCAAGATACGGCAGGAGTTTCACAAATCCTGCTTCGTAAATCGCAGTCGCGCCAGTCGGAGATCCGTTCGTAAAGCCTGGAGGGGTCCCGGCGTCCACTAAACCCTTGATACGTGCCATTTCTTGTGGACCGTAATCTTCTGATGCAGCAGGGAATTTGTTGAACGTGTCGTGGAACATGTGCGCCGCCAGCATGACCTGCTTGAGATTGTTTTTGCACTGGGAGCGGCGAGCCGCTTCACGAGCCTGCTGGACGGCGGGGAGCAGCAGGGCCACCAGGATCGCGATGATCGCAATCACGACCAGCAATTCGATCAGCGTAAATCCGGATCGACGATCAATAGAGGCGAGAATGGGGGAGGTGGGAGTGGGCGCCTTGCGGCAGAGGGAAACTCTCATAGCATCTTCCTGTCAGAGCACTCAATATGTGAAGGTTCCGTCACGCACCCTAAAGAGAAGGTTGCGACGACACGGGGGAAGGGGGCGACTTCACGCAGAATCACCCCAGGACCATCGTCCGGGCATTGCGGGCGACCTGATCACAACAGGAGAGCTGGCCAGCACAAGACGCAGAAACTGAGACTCAGTCTCATGTCTATATTAGTAGCTGTAATTGATGCTCATTGCAAACGGTCAAGGCCAATTTTTTTAACTTTTGGGAAACGAGAACTCAAAAAGATGGCTGGCAGAAGATTTTAAAGCCGCAAACAAAACCTCTCGAATAATGAAAATTCCCTTTCCGCGAGCCGATCGCGGAAGGTTTTGTCAGGGGGCTAATTCAGTGGCTGTAGGGCAGGCATTGCCTGCCACCCCGTTTGCATCGTCATGCGGTATGACCTACCGAACCTCCTGCTGCTGACACGACAGGAGCAACCCACCCGTCAGGCGAATTCTCCCCATCTGAATTTCAACTCTTTTGCCCTTCGATTCCCCGAACCATCCGTCGGGTGAGTGCTGCTTCGGAGACAAGCAGGCCAAGCAGGACCAGCATCAAAACCCACCAGAATTCCACTCGTGGAGATGCGATCGACGTCCCGGTGAGAACATCGCGAAACGACTCCGCACTTGAAAGATCGTAGTCGTCATTCCGTTTCTTTCTGTCCGCTTCTGACAGTGGTGTCAGATCCGATTCAGAGCGATCGTCCAGTACAACAAACGGGTGAGACATCCCCGACTCTCCGGCTCGCTCGAATTGATAAACTCCCGGAATTGTGGTGTTGCGATAGACTGCGTAAGAAACCTGACCCTTCTGAATCAGCAAGGCAGGTTCACGGGAAAAACCGGGGCCGGAGACCAAAACATCGGTCTCCCCGCTGGAAGGAAGTCGCAATTGCAGCGGTGTTCCGGCTTCGACATGACGATGCGACTGGTTGCCGGCCAGATGAAACGTCATCTCATGCAGAAAGGGAACGAAATCCCCTTTGGCGGGGAACGTGCTTCCGTCGGCATCAAGAGGAAATGCCAGTTGAATCACTTCTCCCCGACCAAACTTTTGACTGACAATAAACGGCTCACCCAGAGAGTTTCTCGCCAGTACCTGAACTGACTCGTTATTCTCCAGCTTCCACCAGTTGCCGAAGCGGGACTGAAGCAGGTCGACTCCGGTTTCCTGCCGGAATCGTTGCAGCCAGAGGGGGGTGAGGGAATCGGAGTTGATCGTCACCATTTCCTCTCCGGTCGCTCGCTGAAAGCTGTCAAATCGAGCCGGAAGCAACTTTTCCGGTCTGTTCTCATCCAGCCGGTTCCAGGCGGCAGCGTCAGTGCGGTCCCCGGCAGCGATGACGAGTCCTCCCCCTTCTCGCACAAACGCTTTCAACTGGTCCCATTGGATTGAAGTGAGCTGTTTGACATTCAGAAGGAAAATCACTTTGGGAGTGTTTTGAGGGGATACGTGAAAATCACTCTCTGAAATAACGCTTGATTGAACCCATGGGGATCTCTTTCCTGATGACGCAAAAGCGGAGTGCACATAGAACGACTCCGATCGGACGGCGTCGAGTCGCGTGTCTCCATCAACGATCAGAACTGGTAAACCAGGAATGATGTTGACGACTCCATCGGCGCGGTCATCAACAGGAAGGAGATCCGGGTCAAGCACAACGGAAACCACATATTCCCCGATCACCGAGAAAATGGCATCAAACTCAACGGCCACCTCTCCATCGGGAGGAACGACAACATCCACCGACTGTCCCGGAACCTGCTGACCATCGATTTCAAGAAACGCGAGCTTTGTGACCGGAACGGTTCCTCCACTTTGACGCACCGTCGCCTGAACTTTGATCGGAAAGTCCGGCACCGTCATTTCACGGGAGAGTTTGAGTCGACTCACAGAAAAATTCTGACGAGACTCTGTGCCTCGCCCGACGGAAACCAGATGAATCGAGGGAATCGCATGAAATTGCTTGCGGCTTTCGGCAATTCGTTTCCATGTCAACGGGTCATCAAGATGCCAGGCGAGAGCCTGATCGTCCGTGAGAACAACAATCTTTCGGGACGGATTCACCGTGGTCGTCAGGACTTTGAGTGCCTCCTCAATGGCTTGCGGCAGATGCGAGATTCCAGTGGGAGAGGACAACCTCGCCAGATCTTCGCGGATTCGAGTCAAATCGGATGTGGGTGAATTCAGGACCCGTCGTGCACTCTTTCTGGCGTCGATCAGGGACACTGTGTCTTCAGGCCGAATGTCCTCCAAAGCCTGATGGATCCATTGAGTCGCCTGTTGGTGGGGAGTTGTTGTCGTCCCCTGCCATTCCATGCTTCCGGATCCGTCTATAATAAAGACAATATCAAGTGCCGCCGGTGGCGAAAACCAGCCGAAAAACGAGCCCGAACCCCAGGGGCGAGCCAATCCAATCGCCAGACAGGCAATCAATCCCATTCGCAAAAGAAGCAAAAGCAGGTCTTGAAAATGAAGGCGGCGGCGTGTTCGATTCCCCAACTGAAGAAAACGCATCGCCCCCCAGTGGACGACATTGTGTCGCCGACGAGTGAGTAAATGGGCGACAACTGGCAGGCCGATTCCCACCAGTCCGAGCAACATCACAAGATTCTCAAACCCCATACCCATAATATGTTACAACGGTACTAAAAGTTTCCTGATGCCGTACATCCCATGCCTGCACGGACCCCGGGCGACCATCTCAGCCTCCCTTCACGCCCCGCTGTGACGGACTGGGTTCTCAAGTCTATAAAAAACGAATGGTTGATGCAGTTGCGAACCGCCATTCGGTTCGTTATTCTTTCCCGCTTCCCTGTTTTTTGACGCTGTGATTCTGTCAAAGAACGCTGTAAGGAAGACGCCGGTTGAGTGGTGTAAACGCCCGGCATGAATGAGGTTGTGAAGCATCGCCAGATTGGCCGCTTTCTCCCGACTTCAAGTTTACCAGGATTGACGTAACACGAGGTACGACCGTGCAAACGGTACAAAGAACAACTGTCGCCAAGACGGAAACTGTTTCTCCGGAATGGTTTATCGTCGACGGCGACAACGAGATTGTCGGTCGTCTTGCCGTGCGGATTGCCACCGTGCTGATGGGCAAGCACAAACCCGGCTATACGACACACGTCGATACAGGCGATTTTGTTATCGTCCTGAACGTCGATAAGGTTCGTTTTTCAGGCAAATCCGTTGCCGACAAAAACAATCCTTACATGACAAAGAAAACACAAAGCAAAGAATACGATCACTGGACCGGATATCCAGGTGGCCGCCGTGTCGAAACGGCTGCCGATCTTCTGGAACGGCACCCGGAACGGGTTCTGTCCGAAGCGGTTCGCCGTATGCTTCCCAAAACCAAACTGGGACGCAAGATGCTGACGAAACTGAAACTGTATGCCGGGACAGAGCACCCGCATCAGGCTCAGGCACCTCTGGCATTTCCAGAATACGTCAAGTAGTTTCTGTTTATTTAACACGCAGCTAAAAAAATTACGCGGGACATCAACTGATCTGGCGAAGAGTCTGCCAGTCAGTTTTTGTTGAACGGCGTCCAATTCTAAGTGCAGGATTCAGACATGTCGGAAGACGGTACTCCCGAACTCGAATCACCGGATTTGAACGGAACGGATTATGAAACTCCGGATCTGGCTTCAGGGCTGGATATCGGAAGTGAAGCAGGTTCCAGTTCTGAACCCTCAGACGCGGTTCCTTATTTTGAACCGACGATTCGTGGGAAAGTCGACCGATTCGGCGTTTGCTGGGGAACAGGACGACGCAAAACGGCTGTCGCCCGCGTTCGCTTGAAAGACGGTTCCGGGAACTTCTCGGTCAACGGTCGACCACTGGAAGAATACTTCCCGGTTGAACGCGACCTAGGAATGATTCACGCCCCGCTCAAAGCGACTGGCGCACTCGGGAAAGTCGATATCGAAGTCACCGTTAAAGGGGGCGGCCCCACCGGTCAGACCGGAGCAGTCGTTCTCGGAATTGCCCGAGCCCTGCAAGCCAAAAACCCGGCATTTCACAGTGCCCTGAGTGAAGGCGGTTTCCTGACACGAGACAGCCGTATGGTGGAACGTAAGAAGTACGGCCGCAAAGGTGCTCGCCGCAGCTTCCAGTTCTCCAAGCGTTAATTCAAACAAAGTCTTTGACAACTGCTTGAGAATCCTTGCCTGTGCAGGCAAGGATTCAGGCATCTTCAAAGAATATCAATTCAATTATCAAATACTTGAACAGGCTCAGGTGTTGTCATGGCACATAAGAAGGGACAGGGTTCGACCCGGAACGGTCGTGACTCCAATCCTCAATATCGCGGTGTGAAGAAATACGGTGGCGAAGCCGTTATTGCTGGAAACATTCTCGTCCGTCAGTGCGGAACGAAATGGCATCCAGGCAAGAACGTCGGCATGGGACGGGATTACACTCTGTTCGCGCTCGTTGACGGAAACGTCAAGTTCGATCGCGGCGGTCGTCGTATTAATATCGTTGAATTCGCTGAAGAAGCTGTCGCTGCTGAATAACTTGTGAGTGTGTGGAATCCATACACATCACGATTGCTAAACAAAAAGACTCGTTCAACCTGATGTTGAACGAGTCTTTTTCATTTGCGAGTTCTGTTTGCCGATAGAGCAATTACGCCGTGGCGTATCCATTCAGATACGGCAGGTTTTCCATCTTCTGATTGATGGCGGCGTCATTAGCCAGTAACTGTCCGAGAAAATCCCATTGCCCGGTGACAAGAGCGTCATGGGCACTCTTCGGCATCGTCGCCTGCACGGTTTCACTGCCAAACGAAATTGTCAGGTTCTTCAGGTCGATTTCGATCTGAAGATTGGGATCCGCGTTGATAGCGGCATTCAGCTTCTCGAGATCGGCTCGACTTGCTGCCAGAGGAGCAACTCCCAGCGAAATGCAGTTCCCGAAGAAAATCTCGGCGAAAGACTCTGCAATCACCGCCTGCAAGCCCCATCGCATCAGCGATTGCGGGGCATGTTCCCGGCTCGACCCACAACCAAAGTTCCGTCCGGAAACAAGAATTTTCGCGTTGCGGTAACGTGAATCGTTAAATGGATGCGACGGATCCTGTTCACGGTCATCTTCGAAGGCATGTTCTCCAATGCCGTCGAAGGTCACGCATCGCAGAAAACGAGCAGGAATAATGCGATCGGTGTCGATGTCATCCAGCAGTACGGAGATACCGGTTCCAGAAATTTGTTCTACACGTTGCATGGGGCGCCATCAGGTTCGGAACAGTGCAAGAGGTGACACCCGGCACGGGGGACACGTACTTTCAATTATAGAGTCTCTCCGGGATGATGCCAGCACCCCCGGCATGGTAATCCTGCTCCCAATTGACGAACATTGGAGTATCCCCTGTTTTGTTCGCTCGACAGAAGGAGCACAGTTCAATGAATCAGACCCGTCGTGATTTTCTCCAGACCTCTGCCCTCTCCGCACTGGCACTCTCCTTCCCGCAAATCCTGAAAGCACAGACCGGCGCGAAACCCCGAATTTTATTACGGTCGTCATGGCAGGTAGTGAACATTGGGGATATCGCCCATACTCCAGGCGTACTCGCTCTGCTTGAAAAACATCTTCCTGAAGCAGAAGTCATTCTATGGGCTTCCGGTGACCTGACCGAAGAGGTTGCCGCGATGGAACACCGCCGGTTTCCGAATTTGAAGATCGTGAAAGGACGAATTGTCGACGGCAAGGCCACTTCCCCGGAACTCGCAGAAGCGATTCAATGGACCGACTTTCTGTTGCACGGTTCCGGCCCCTCGCTGGTGGCCCAGAAGGATGTCGGAGATTTCGTCAAACTGACCGGCAAACCGTTCGGGGTCTATGGCATCACCTTCAGCAACAGTCAACCCGCTACAATCGATCTTCTGAACAACGCCCGATTCATTTTCTTTCGTGACACCGTCTCTCTGGCGAAAGCGAAAGAACTGGGAGTTCGTTGCCCTATCATGGAATTCGGGCCGGACGGGGCGTTTGCCTGCGATGTCAAGAATGACGCAGCTGCCAATCAGTTTCTGTCTGACAACGGGTTAAAGCCATTTGAATTTCTCTGCTGCATTCCCCGATATCGCTATACGCCGTACTGGCTCATTCGAAAGAATCAGACAAAGAACGAAGAACGGGCCGCACGAAACGCGAAAATGGCCGAGCATGACCTCAAGCCACTTCGTGACGCCATCTCCACGGTTGTTCGTAAAACCGGAGTCAAGGTCCTGATTTGCCCTGAAGATATGACACAGGTGGCCATCGGCAAGGAGCATCTTTACGACCAGCTTAATGAGGATGTGAAAAAGAACGTCGTCTGGCGGGACCGCTTCTGGCTCACTGATGAAGCCTTGAGCACGTATACCCGGTCACTGGGACTCTTCGGACTCGAGATGCATTCTCCCATCATGTGCATTGGTCAGGGAGTTCCTGCACTCGTCGGTCGATTCGACGAACAGACCAGCAAAGGGTTCATGTGGCAGGATATCGGACTGGGAGACTGGCTGTTCGATTTCGACAAACCAGACGAAGTGGCCCGCCTGACTCCGACACTGCTTCGGTTTGTTGAAGATCGGCCGGCGGTTCTGGAGCAGGTGAAAGCCGCACAGAAAATCGTTCATGATCGCCAGCAGACCACCATGGAAGTTCTGCGTAAAGAACTCTCGACAACGTGACCAGGAAATTCGCTCGACTCCATTGCGACACGCGGCTTAAAGTTACAGAATCGCCTTGTTGAGAGACCCCGTTCTCTCGTTGTCGTCGTCCACTTTGCAGATGCGATTGATCGATCTATGATCTGGGAACAAATCATCGGGCACCAGCCGCAAATCGAAATGTTCCGTCGTGCGATCGAACGGGAGCGGCTCGCTCATGGATTTCTGTTCGTCGGCCCCAAAGGAGTTGGAAAACGGTACTTTGCCCGGCTTCTTGCTCAGTGCCTGTTCTGTGAACGGATTCCCGATGTCGAACTGGATGCCTGCGGAGAGTGTTCCAGTTGCCGTCAGATGATGGGGGGAACACATCCCGATCTCCTTTCTATCGGACTTCCGGAAGGAAAGAAAATTCTTCCGATCAGTCTGCTGGTTGGAGACGATGCTCACCGTGGTCGGGCGGGCTTGTGTTATGAACTGGCCCATGCCCCGATGGAAGCCAGTCGTCGCATCGCCATCATCGATGACGCGGAAGCGATGAATGAAGAAGCGGCGAATGCACTCCTGAAAACATTGGAGGAGCCCCCCCCGGGAGCAATCCTCATTCTTCTCACTCCTGACACCGAAGCGGTGTTGCCGACAATTCGCTCCCGTTGCCAGCCGGTTCATTTTTCCTCATTGAATGACGAACAACTCGCCTCAATCCTGACGGCACAAGGGCATGCAACAGCCGATGTCGAGCCGATTCTGAGTCTGGCCGAAGGGAGTCTTGATGTTGCTCGGCGCTTGCTCGAACCGGGATTACTGCAACTCTGGAAGACTGTGGAGCAACAATTCCAGCATTCGAACATCGACGGCATGAGTGCAGTCAAAGCAGTGCAGTCGGCACTGGAAGCCCTCGGAACAGAAACGGCGGTGCAGAGAGACAACATGTTTTGGGCCGTCCGTTTCACCATTGAATCACTTCGCAAGAAACTGGCACAGACAGGGAATCCGAACGAACTGGACCGGCTCGGGGAAATGCTCGACCGTTGTTTTCTTGCGGAACAGCACCTCAAACAGACGATGCCAGTCCCGCTGTGTCTGGAAACCTTGTTTCTGGAATTAGGCCGCCAGTCGCGAATGGTCGTTACATAAGAAACCGGGAAAATCAGTTGAGCAACGGTGTTCCTCAGGAAATTCGAAATCAGAAATTCGAAATCAGAAATTCAAAACAAATTCGAAGCACAAAATTCAAAATCTGATGCATCGTTTTGAATTTCAGATTTTGAATTTGTTTCGAATTTCCTGCTTCGAATTTTGAATTTCTTCCACATCAGTTCAACATATTTCACAGTACCTTCTCCCTTTGCAGGAAACCAGCATGAACACTGTTCGAGACTTTGGAGTCACCGGAGATGGCCAGACGGACGATACCGATTCTCTCCAACATGCCATCAATTACAGCAGCGGTGAAGTGATTCTTCCAAAGGGAGATTATCTCATCACGCGACCACTGGTCGTCGACCTGAATCGCCTCGGACGAATTTCATTCTCAGGTTCCGGCGGAACCGCAAAAATCATCATGCAGGGACCGGGTCCGGCGATTTTCTTTCAGGGAACACACCAGGGTTCCGCCGATCCGAAATCATTCAAACCGGGCGTCTGGAACGATGAACGTTTTCCCACCGTGGACGGTCTGGAAATCGAAGGGCAACATCCTGAAGCGGACGGGATCCGGATTGAAGGAGCCGTACAGGTCACGCTCACTCGACTCCTGATTCGTAAAGTGCGAACGGCCATTCACGTTCACAAACGGGCCAGAAACATCCTCATTGATTCCTGTCACATCTACTACAACACCGGAATCGGCATTCACTTTGATGAACTGAGCCTGCATCAGGGGGTCATTACATCTTCGCACATCAGCTACTGTCGTCGGGGAGGAATCCGAATTGAAGGGGGAGATATCCGCAATCTGCATATCACCGGAAACGACATCGAATATAACAACATTCGAACCCATCTCGAACAATTTCCGGACGAAGCGGAATCTCCTCCGGAGACGGCCGAGATCTATATCGATGTTCGAAAGGGTTCCGTCCGGGAAGGAACGATCGCCAGCAATACCATTCAGGCGACCATCAGCAAAGGGGGAGCCAACATTCGTCTGATCGGGTCAGACCGCGACAAGGGAATGTTCGGACTCTGGTCCATTACCGGCAACCTGATCGGGCATCAGGAAACAAATATTCATATCACCAATTCCTGGGGAGTGGTGGTCTCCGGAAATAACATCTATGGCGCAACAAAACGAAACATTCAGGTCGAGGGGTCTCGCAATGTCGTGATCAACGGTAACATGCTCGGCCAGATGCCGGACTTCAACCGGTCGAAGCTCTGCAATGGAATTCGAATTGAGAACTCCATTGACTGCCTGATTTCCGGGGTGCAGATTCAGGACCCGCAGGAACTGGAAGGAGCCGGTCCGGTGACGATTCCGGAAGAACGTGAAGCACTGGTGGAGCTTGTTAACAGTGATCGGGTGAATGTCACCGGGAGTCAGCTTCTTGACGGAATCCCGGTGGGACTGCTGATCGATTCCTGCCGTGAGACGAGCGTGAACAACTGCCAGATCATCGACCAGCGCGACACTCCCCGCATGGAACAGGGGGTTCTGCTGCGAGGCGAGTTGAAGCATGTGATTCTGTCAAACAACCAGATTCGCCGTGCCACCGTGAAAGCCGTCGCCGGAACACCTCACCCGGGAGTGATCATGACGAACAATGTGACCGATTGATTTCAACGCAGTCTGCTCCGGGTGGCCCCGATTGCTCGCAGTCGGGGCCACAGGAATGGCATGTCCCCCCTGTACGTTTCAATATCGGGGAGGAGGCAACCACTTTTTGAAGTTCGGGCAATGTGGCGCAAAGCGGACAAGGTAAATCGCCAGAGAAGCGATCAGGGATATCGACAACAACATCAAGGCGAAACCAGTCCATGGCTCAACAAAACAATAGGCGATTCCCATCCACATAGACAGAATCGCGATGGCCAGCATGGTTGCGCAAAACAGGAGCGATCTGACGATTTGGAATGCTTCCGAGGGTGTTCTCTTTTGCCGTTGGTCTTCGGTCATGAGAGGCTTCCTGATCGCCGATATCCCATTACAGAAACGGGCATGATCATATCAAAAAACATCGGCTGTCACATCTGTTGTCGGCTTGTCAGTCAGTGCAAACAGTGAGTCTTCCATTGAGAGGAGGCCAAGGTGGCCCTGATTGCAAGCAATCGCGGCCACCCGATGAAAGAGGACTGCCCGGAACAAACCTCACTCCCCGGGTGTTTCTTCGGGCGAAATGCATTAAACTCCCGCATTCGCCGTGGACCGGCTGTTTCTTCTGACTTCAACTTATCGACGAACTGTCATGCCTCGTTACGACGCCAAGCGGATTGAACAAAAGTGGCAAGTTTACTGGGACAAGCACGAAACCTTCGTGACCTCCTCACAGCCACAGGCCAACGCCAAAGGGAAGCTTTACGCACTGGATATGTTTCCCTATCCGTCTGGAGCCGGGCTGCATGTCGGGCACCCGGAAGGGTACACCGCCACGGATATCGTCGTCCGTACCGCACGCATGCGCGGACAGCATGTTCTGCATCCGATGGGCTGGGACGCCTTTGGTCTTCCGGCCGAGCAACATGCGATCAACACCGGTACGCATCCGCGAGTCACGACCTACGAAAATATCGACAACTTTCGTCGTCAGTTGAAAATGCTCGGCTTCAGCTATGACTGGAGTCGTGAAATCTCGACGACGGATGAAGACTACTACAAGTGGACGCAGTGGATTTTCCTGCAACTCTACGACACCTGGTTTGATCCTGATCACCAGTGGACCGGTCCGGATGGAGTGGCCCGGACGGGAAAGGGACGCCCCATTTCGGAACTGCCGATCCCTGATGATATCAAACAGAAAGGGAACGACGCCGTTCGGGAGTATCAGGACGAACACCGACTCGCGTATCAGTCCAATGCTCCGGTGAACTGGTGCCCCGCCTTGGGAACGGTTCTCGCCAACGAAGAAATCACCGCCGACGGCAAAAGCGAACGAGGAAATCACCCGGTCGAACGGCGTCAACTGCGCCAGTGGATGCTGCGGATCACCGCGTACGCTGAACGTCTCATCTCGGAACTGGAAGAACTGGACTGGCCGGAATCGGTCAAGCTGCTCCAGAGAAACTGGATCGGCCGGAGTCTGGGTGCGGAAGTTGACTTCCTGATCGAAGGCTGCGGACTCACCGACGCCGAAGATTCCATCGACTCCCTGCGATTCACCACGCTCTCTGCAGAAGAGTCTGACGAAATCTTTGATGCCTGGAAATCGGCACGAAAAACGTTTGGTGTTCCTCGTGATCCGGAGCCAAACGTTCTTCGTGTCTACACCACTCGCCCGGACACATTGTTCGGAGCAACCTACATGGTGCTGGCCCCGGAACACCCGCTGGTTGACCGGATCACGACGGAAGAAAATCGCGCGGCGGTTGAGGAGTACCAGAGAAAATCCTCACTCAAAAGCGATCTCGACCGGACCGATCTGGCCAAAGAGAAGACCGGAGTCTTCACCGGGGCTTATGCGATCAACCCAGTGAACGGGAGACGGATCCCCATCTGGATCGCCGATTACGTGCTCATCAGCTACGGCACCGGAGCCATCATGGCGGTTCCGGCGCACGATGAACGTGACTGGGAATTCGCCAAACAGTTCAACCTGCCAATCATTCCAGTAGTCGGAGGTTCGGATGGTGAGGTCCCTGACGTCGACCGGAAGGTGTCTACCGAACTCGGTACGGCCATCAATTCCGACCAGTACAACGGGTTGGCCACCGCAGAATTCAAATCAACGATTACCGTCGATCTGAATGATCAGGGACTCGGCAAGCAGGCCGTCAATTACCGTCTGCGTGACTGGTTGTTCTCGCGTCAACGATACTGGGGGGAGCCATTCCCGATCTGGCATGAACTGGATGCGGAAGGAAACCCGACGGGACGCATTCGACCGGTCGAAGCCAGCGAACTCCCCGTCACTCTTCCCGAGATGGAAGACTTCAAACCGAAAGGAACCCCCGACCCGCCACTCAGTTGGGCTCCGGAAAGCTGGCTCTACAAGACCGCGGAAGATGGTGTTCGCCTGAAACGGGAAACCAACAGCATGCCGCAATGGGCAGGAAGCTGCTGGTATTACATCCGGTTCTGCGACAATAAAAACTCAGAGCAGTTCATCGACCCGGAACTGGAGAAATACTGGCTGCCGGTCGATCTTTACATCGGCGGGGCAGAGCATGCGGTATTGCATCTGCTGTATTCCCGCTTCTGGCACAAGGTTCTTTTCGATCGTGGTCACGTCACCCATTCCGAGCCATTCAAGAAGCTCGTCAATCAGGGGATGATCCTCGGCGAAGCGGAAATTACGGGCGTTCGCACCAAATCCGGCAACTGGATTTCCTCCAAGGGAATCGATTTTGGTCTTCTCGAAGAAGGCCAGCTCACTGATCCCAAGTCCGGTGAACAACTGGAAGCGGTCAAACTGACCGCCGACCAGATCGTCAAAAAAGGAGAAGGATTCGCACTGAAGGACCATCCCGACATTGTTGTCGAAAGCCGTTCCTTCAAGATGTCGAAATCACGCGGGAACGTCATTAACCCGGATTTGGTCGTCGACCAGTACGGGGCCGATGCGTTACGTCTCTATGAAATGTTCATGGGACCGCTTGAACAGATGAAGCCGTGGAGCATGTCCGGAGTCGAAGGGGTTTACCGCTTCCTTGGACGTGTCTGGCGCATGGTCGTTGATGACGAAGCCGAAACCGTCACGCTCTCCGCAGCCGTGCAGGACATTCCGCCAACCGCCGAACAGGAACGAATCCTTCACAAAACGATCAAGGCCGTATCCGACGATATCGACAAGCTGTCGCTGAACACGGCCATCAGCCGGATGATGGAGTTCACCAACGCCTTCACCAGCATGGACGCGCGTCCGAAGTCGAGCCTGTCACAGTTCGTGCTGCTGGTCGCTCCGTTCGCTCCGCATCTTGCCGAAGAGTTGTGGGAAGTGCTCGGCAACACCGACTCACTCACCTACGCCCCCTGGCCGGAATTTGACGCTTCGAAAGTGATCGAATCGGAAATCGAAATCCCGGTTCAGGTGAATGGAAAGCTGCGAGCGAAGATCAAAGTTCCTGCCGGAACCGATCAGCCCACACTCCAGCAACTGGCCGAAGCGAATGAGAACGTTCAAAACCAACTGGCCGGAAAGAACATCGTCAAAGTCATTTGTGTGCCGGGAAAGATGGTAAACTTCGTTGTGAAATAGCATGAGGTGCCTATGTCCGATGACACTGGTCCGGATGACACGGTTTCAAATGCTGCCCGTCCTTCGTCTTCGCGACGTCGGACGGGCAGGCGAATAGCCTTGATCGCAGGCATTGTCGCTCTTGGTGGAATCGGCTACCTGCTGGCAGGTGCCATTCATCGAGCCCGCGAAGACGCCCATAAATCACACTGTAACCTGGGTCAGTTCCGCCTTGCTTTTCAAAATTATGTACATGATTACGGCGAACTGCCGCCGGCAATTGTGAGTGATTCCGATGGAAAGCCACTCTACAGTTGGCGCGTTTTGCTCTTGCCGTATCTCGACAATGAGAAACTCTATAAAGAATTCCATTTGGATGAACCCTGGGATAGCGAGCACAATCTGACGCTCATTCCGAAGATGCCAGGGAGCTATCACATCGACTGGAAATGGGTGGTTGATGTCCCGCCTCATCATACGGTCTACCGGGTCTTTTATGGACCGGGGACACTTTTTGAGGGAGGGATTTCATTGAAAGACTGTCCCGACGGATTGGATTCCACGTTGCTTCTGGTCGAGGCAGGAGATCCAATCCCATGGTCAATGCCGGAAGATTTTAAATACCATCCTGATCGCCCCATTCATCTTCAGGGAATCTTTCATAAGCGAACCCGGGGCATCACACTCGAAGGCGGATACAAGTATCTTCCTGACGATCTCCCGCAGTCCACACTTCATGCGCTGGTCACCAGAAACGGCGGAGAAACAATTCCTGATGGTTGGTCAAAGAGATAGAGGAGCCCCCTCTCTTCGTAGACCTACCATTAAGACATAGCCTCTTGTTCATCCGGCAATTGAACAGGGCTTTCCACTTGTCCCCGTCGCTGTAAAAATCGGGCGACCAACCAGCAAAGCAAGGCCCATGCAATCCCGGCCATCCAGCCAGCAGCGATATCAGTGGGATAATGCACTCCCAGATAAACCCGACTGAAGCCGACCGTGACTGTCAGAAAAAGAGCCAGGCTGATGACATAAATCTTCAAGCTGGTTCGTTGCACCGACGCGGCCAGAAGTGTCCCCAGTGTCAGATAGACAACGGCCGCATTCATGCTATGTCCGCTGGGAAAACTGGTGGAAGCAACATAGCTTAAATGCGGTACGATATCCGGGCGAGGGCGCTGGAACACCGCTTTTAATAACGAACTGAACAGGTAACCACTCACGGTCGAAACCACCAGCACCTGTGCCAGATGCTTCTTTCGATCCAAATGGAGATACCCCGCGACGGCAGCCGTGAAGAAAATCAGACAACCGTACCCTCCCAGCGCAGTTGCATCCCGCATCATCTCATTGAGCCATTCCGGTCCGATCGGCATCGCCGGATTGTCGGGACTTCGCAACGCTCGAATGGCCCAGTTATCGAAGTGATTGGTTTCGCCATCCGTTACTGCATCGGCAATTTGAACAAAAGCAAATCCGGTCGCCAGAAACAGAAACGAAGCGATCAGAACAGCCGGCTCTCCCCCTCCCAGAAAAGCGACACACCGCCGCAACACCATCCGGATTGGCAAGCGATTCGTCGGTGGTGGGACTGGAGAATTCATAACCTTTCCATTTTAACATGACTTAAATCAGGGCTTTTGCTTATTTCAAAATGAACAGTTTTCGGGAGGGCGAAGCTCCTGCTGAGCCGCATGAAAGATCACGCTTTCCATTGTTTGCGGCTCGGCGGAAGCCTCGCCCTGCCAGGCGATTTTCAATAAAGCAAAAGCCCCGTCTTCAAAAAATGTCGCCTGATAAATCTGATTGATCGAAGTCTTATCATAGAGACTTATGTCAGCGAAAATAGGCGCCCTGTATTCTCAGTCAGATGTCGGGCCATGTCATCCAAGGTCAGGCCATGGATATCCGCCAGACAACGAGCGGTGTGAACGACATTCGCTGGCTCGTTTCGTTTTCCACGTAGCGGCACCGGTGCCAGATACGGAGAATCGGTCTCCACCAGCAGACGGTCGAGTGGAATTGTTTTCGCAACATCCCGTAATGCCTGATTACTTTTAAACGTCAGCATCCCGGCAAAGGAGATGTGCATTCCCAGTTCCAGACAGGCTTCCGCGGTCCCCTGATCTCCGCAGAATGAGTGCATCACACCGACCAACTTCCCATCCGTCGCCGCTTCCCGCAAAACGTCAACAACATCCGCTTCCGCTTCGCGGCAATGAACAATAAAGGGTTTATTCACCTGTCGTGATAACGCGATATGCCTAAGAAAATAGTCCCGTTGCAGTTCAATCGGAGCGGCATCCCAATAGCGGTCGAGTCCGGTCTCGCCAATGGCAACCACCTGAGGTTCAGGCGCCATTCGAACAATACGTTCGAAGTCTTCTTCCCCCGCTTCAGAAACATAATTCGGTTGAATACCAACAACCGCGCGAAGCTGTGAATGCTGCTTTGCCAGAGCCAGAGCCGCTTCACTGCTGCCAGCCGTCACTCCAATCGTGAAGATCATGCCGATCTGCTGCTGCGCCGCGCGAGACAGAACCTGATCCAGATCGGTTTCGAAAGACTGTTCGTCAAGATGCGCGTGAGTATCAATTAACATAAGACCATTTTCAGTTTTTATTTTCAGCGTTCCGCAGGTGTAAAGTGAAGCTTCTGCGCGCCCAAACACCTCTCAAATGCCTGCACACGGTAGAGCGAACTGCTCTATTTCATCCAGACGGTTTCACTGCCGCTGCCGGGAAGATCGACGTTCCAGAGTTGATCGAGCCCCTTTTTCTGTGATTTCGCGATCACCTGAACAATCTCCTTTCCCTGAGGATCATCATCCAGATTTCCCACGGCCTGCTCAAAACTCTTGACCAATGAATGCTGATGATCGCAAAGCTTTGAGAAGAGAAACTCCACCGCCAGATAATTGACGCGAGTAAACTCCATCGGGTAGGTTCCGAAATCGATCGCATGACGCCGTTGTGTCAGCAAATTCGCAAGCAGACCGACATCTTCCCGCTGACGCTCCAGAAGAGTGAGGAGTGCCCCTTTCAAGGGGACCGCCTCGGGAGTCGACCAGAGCCAGGCGTCCAGGACATACTGCACCAGACTTCGATGCAATCTGATCAGCAGTTCATTCAGCAATTCATTCGCAGTGGCATTCGTCTCGAAAGTCATCGCAGGGTCATCCTCCTCATGGAGTTTTCACATGTTCACCTGTCTGCACGCTTCAAAACAGACACCATGAAATCGAAAAATGCAAAAGGACATCAATGATGAGCAAGTCACTCTTGTTTAACAGCCCGTCAATTCTTTTGAGAACTCCAGATGAGTGAGTGTCATGAATATCAATTATGAAGGAAGAATCAGGGAAGTAAAGATGTGGCCACCCAACGGGCGGTTTCACTTAAATCGGCCATTAACGGCGAGGCCCCCAGTACAATCACCGGCAATGTCGTCATGACCAGAAAAACTCCTGCCGCTCCCTGCAGGTGAAAACGTTTTCGATCGCGATCAGGTTCTTCCAGAAACACCGCTCGTAATACCCGAAAATAATAAAATGCACTTAACACGGTATTCAGCGCGCCAAATCCGAGAACAACCCACAGAAACCAGTGAACCGCTCCCGCAGTATAGACCGCATTGAAAATCATAAATTTGGCGAAAAATCCTCCCAATGGAGGAATGCCGACCAGACTGAAAAAATTCAATGCCAGACAAACGCACACCACCCGGGTTGTGATGTCTCCCTTGAAAAGTCCTCGCCAGTCCTGAATTTCTTCACTCGCGATTTCATTACGAATCAACGCCACACATGCGAATGCAGACAGGTTCATAAACAGATAGACAACCAGATAATATATCATTCCCTCAAGCGATTTTGCGGTCTCCGTGGAGAGATCGAGAACCGTTCCGACCGGAACACTTAAAAACACCATCATGGCAGACACGGCCATGACCATATAGCCAGACTGCGCAATGGTCGAATAGGCGAGAAGACGTTTCAAATTGGTCTGTTGATAAGCTGCCAGATTCCCATAACTGGTCGAGATGATCCCCGCAACTCCCAGCACCAGTCCCAGAAGCAGGCTCAACTCCTGAAGAACCGCACCATGCCCCTGAAATGCCAGAAGGAAGCGTACCAGTAACGCAAATGACGCCACTTTCGAAGCGACCGAGAGAAATGCGGCCACTTCAGACAGTGCTCCTTCAAATGCATCAGGGCACCAGAAATGAAATGGGACAAGTGCCAGCTTGAATGCCAGCCCGGCCAGAACCATCAAGATGCCTAACAATAACGTTAAAGCCACGCTGCTGTTCTGCGTAAGACCACCCTGATCAAGTACAAGGATGGCCCGTGATACCAAGGCAGGCAGTTCCGCGGTCCCCAACAATCCGGCAATCAGACTGATTCCATAGAGCATGACCCCGGCGGCGCCTGCTCCATAAACAACATATTTAATCGCCCCTTCACTGGCACGCCGCTGGCCTTTATGAAAGGCAATCAGCATGTAACCAGGCAAGCTCATCATCTCAATCGCAAGAAACAGAACGAGTAGGTGATTGGCACCGGTCGCCAGCATCATGCCCAGTGTCGCTCCAAAAATCAGAGTATAAAAATCCTGCGTGTCCTCTTTGTCAGGGACTCCGGTGATCATCGTCAATGCAGTGAAAAGGACCAGGAACAGGCTGAGTGTGAGCCTGAGAAAGACGGCAAACAAATCATGCGTCATCAGTCCTGTAAAATAGGGTCCATCTGTTCCAACCCCCGTCGGGCTCAGGTGCCAGAGTGAATAGAGCGACGTTAATATCCCAGACCCTGATGTGGACTTCAGGAAGATAAACTGTGTAAACACACCAATAAAAACAAGCATCGCCCCAAGCAACGCAGGGATATGAAGCGGGAACTTGCGATCCCATCTCCACATTTTTGCCAGCAAGAGAAAGAGAATCGTGCCGCACAAGCACAGTTCCGGCGCAAAGATCTCCAGTGATCTTGGAAGATCGTGGCTGACAACCTGATTTAAAATCTCGCGTGCGGACATGGGTTCAATATAAGAGAGCGACTGATTGCGGTATCAAGGAACGTTGTCAGGGAGCAGTCTGGGTGACCTGCTCATGTGTCACTGTTGACGAATACCCGGTGGCCATTTCCTGAGTCAGGTGTTCGACCGTGGGAGCAATCATATGAATCATCGTGTGATAGGGAACCACTCCCAGAACAATGGCCAGCAGGGCAACCGCAACACCGATGGTTTTCTCCCGGCCGTTCATTTCAACCAGATTCTCGGGGTGTGGTCCATGATATTGAGGACCAAGATAAACCCGCTGAATCGTCCAGAGAATATAACATGCGGTAAGTACAACGCCGAATGCCACGACAATCGCTAACAACGGGCTGAAGCTCCACGTACTCAGAACAACAAAGACTTCTCCGATAAATCCACAGAGTCCCGGCAGCCCGAGAGCGGCAAAAAAGACGATAAACGAAATCCCACTAAACAACGGCATCTTATGCACGATCCCGCCAAACTGATTCAAATCGCGGTGATGCACCCGATCGTACAACACGCCCACCAGAAAGAACATTCCAGCGGAGGTGACACCATGGGCCAGCATCTGGAACATCGCCCCGGTCATGCCCATCTGCCATAAACTGGAGTTGAGAGTCGCGCCCGTCGATTCATTAATCTTCCAGACGGCCAGTCCGACCAGAACATATCCCATATGGCTGACTGAGCTATAAGCCACCAGTCGTTTGAAGTCGGTCTGAGCCATTGCGGCGAGTGCACCATAAATAATGCTAAATGCTCCAATTCCAACGAGAGCATAAGCTGCAAACTGAGTTCCGTATGGACAAAGAGGCAATGCAATTCTCAGTAGTCCGTAGCCCCCCATCTTCAGAAGGACTCCTGCAAGAATCATGGAAATTGGAGTCGGGGCCTCAACGTGTGCATCCGGTAGCCATGTATGCAATGGAAACGCGGGCAGCTTGATCGCGAATCCGACAAACAATAGCCAGAACGCCACGATCTGAACGACAGGGGTGAAGTCTCCCGCCTGTCCGATTTTTGCGAGCAATAAAAGATCGAACACATGCTGATGCGACGACAATTCCGACAGTGCACTGTTGAAGTAGAAGATCAACATGGCAATGAGCATTAACGCACCGCCAAACAGAGTGTAAAGAAAGAACTTGATCGCCGCGTATTCTTTTCTTGGCCCTCCCCAGATTCCAATCAGGAAATACATCGGGAGGAGCATCAGCTCCCAGAAGAGATAGAACAGGAAGAAATCGAGCGCGACGAAAACACCGATCACCCCTGTTTCCAGAATCAGAAACAGCATGAAGTAACCGCGCACTTTTTCACGGATGTTCCACGAAGCGAGGGCCGCCAGCACAAAAACGAACGTTGTTAACAGGATCAGTGGCAGACTGATCCCGTCGACTCCTAACTGGTAGTTGATATTCCACGTCGGAATCCAGGCATGTTTTATCGTTAACTGCATCGCTCCCTGTGTGGAATCGAACTGCGACCATAACGCGAGAGAGACGCCGAACACGGCCACTGTGATGGCGAGTGTCCATCGTCGCATTGTTTCAACCGCGCGATGATCAAACACCAGCAGCCCCAGCGCCCCGAGCGCCGGCAGGAAGATCAGCAGAAAGTAAATCAGGTCGAGATTCATAATAGGAATTAGATCATGTCAAACAGTCGGGTTCTCAACGCCCCGGCAGTATCAGAAATAAAAGTATAAACAGAACGACTAAACTGACAGAAATCGACATCACATAGTGACGTAAATATCCCGTCTGCCAACGGCGGAGAATGTCACCTGACTTCCAGGTTGCCTGGCCCACCATGCTGACGGTGCGATCCACCACTGACTCGTCAAATCGTCGATCCCAACCGGAAATCGTCACCAGCCATTTCGACAGGCGATCGAGTGACGCATCCAGTACATAACGATCAAACGAAACACACCAGCCGGAAATGACCTGAATCGGCCTAATAAACAACACCCGATACAGAGTATCAAACTGCCAGTAATTCAACAGGAACCGGTAACCAACGGCAAACTTCTTCTGAATCCCGCGCATGTCCACAATGCCGATGGCATAGAAGAGATATGCCAGAATGGTTCCAGAAAAAGCGGCAGTCAGTGCAGCAGCGCCAGCCTGAAGGTGATGCTCGTGAATATGATGGAAGCTGGGGAATATCCAGGGCCCCTGTTCTCCGGCAATCCCGGAGGCAACATGAATGGGCTCCGCTGTTCGTAACACGGCGACGAGTGGACCATCTTCTCCGGCCACGCCAACCGTCATGGCAAAGAACGCCAGTACGAACAGGGGGACAAGCATGGTCCATTGTGGATCGTGCGTTTTTTCATGCAGTTCGATTGATTTCGGATCTCCAAAGAACGTCATAAACCACATCCGAAACATATAGAATGCTGTTAACCCCGCCGTCAGCAACGGAAGAAGAAACAGGATCGAATGGGAGGGATTTAACGAAGCGAATGCTAATGAGGTCGCCAGGATCGAATCTTTCGAATGATATCCCGAGAAGGCCACGGCACCGATTCCCGGAATCGCGGGAAGCAGAGGAATGGCAAGTCCGCAGATGGCGACGACACCGACGAACATGGTCCAGCAGGTGATCGGCATTTTCTTTCGCAGTCCCCCCATGCGTGTCATATCCTGCTCATGATGGCAGCCATGAATCACGCTTCCCGCACAGAGGAACAGCAGGGATTTAAAGAATGCGTGGGTGACCAGATGGAATAATCCTGCAATCCATCCTCCGACACCAAGTGCTAACATCATGTACCCTAACTGACTCATCGTCGAGCAGGCGAGGACCTGTTTGATATCCGTCACCACCAGAGCAATGGTTGCTCCGATAAATAATGTCGCACATCCGATATAAGCAATCGTCAGCAATGCTTCCGGTGTCAGTAAAGGATAAAAACGACCGACAAGATAGACACCTGCCGCCACCATGGTCGCCGAGTGAACGAGCGCGGAAACCGGAGTCGGTCCGGCCATGGCATCCGGGAGCCATGTCTGCAGCGGAAATTGAGCGCTCTTCCCTACACATCCGGCAAAAATCCCCAACCCGGCCGCCGTCAGTAACCAGTATGGCATTGTTTTAACTGGGGAGTTTTCGGGAGTGACCAAAGAGACAACCCGATCACCTTTTTCTCCTGTCGTGGATAACACGCCATTATGTGTCTGAATGATTTCGAACAATCCTGGACCGCGATGAGCATCTCCTCCCCCGACAAAGTGCAGGGCTCCCAGACTCGTCCACAGGATCATCAGACCGATCAGAAAACCGAAGTCTCCCACCCGGTTCATAATAAATGCTTTATTTGCCGCGATATTGGCTGTTGTACGCTCTGTATAGAATCCAATTAACAGATAACTGCAGATTCCCACCAGTTCCCAGAACACAAAGACCTGAAACAGGTTGCCTGACAGAACCAGTCCCAGCATCGCAAAACAAAATAGCGATAAGTATGCAAAGAACTGATAAAAGCGGCCGGGGCGATGAAGATGATGACCATCCGGCAGTATGACGGCATGGTCTTCGTGATCATCTGTCAGTTCATTACTGAGATAGCCGATGGCGAAGAGATGAATACAAGTGGCGATCAGCGTGATCATCACAAACATCACCAGCGTCAGGCCGTCGATGTAATAGTCCAGAGACAATTCCATCTCACCGAACTGTGCGATTCGGTAGTACGTTCCCGAATAGGCTCGCGACAAAGGGTTCAGCATCTCTGGGTTTTCATGCTGACTGTCCGTCGACACCGGATGTTCAGCCGCCTGACTCCAGATTCCCAAGGCCGTGAGACTGAGAACAAAACCGGTGGAAATACATCCCACTGCAATCCATGCGGGAAGTCTGCTGGTTCGTTTGCCCCAGTAGCCGCCAAAAATCTCCACAACAAATCCCATCAACGGCAACAGCCACGCCAGCGTGAGCAGGCCTGCCAAGATGGATTCAGGTTGTTGAAAATTGAAAGGCATGGGGGAGGGGAAGAAATTAGGAGTTAGTGGGTTAGGGGTTAGTTTCGGAGTTCGTTTGCCTGATCCACATCGATGGAGAGGTGATTGTTGTAAAAGTTCAGAAGAATCGCCAATGCGACTGCCGCTTCCGTCGCTGCAAGGACAATGACAAACAGAGACATGACCTGACCATCCAGCCCCAGCGGTCCATAACGGGCAAACGCAACCAGATTGATGTTGGCTCCGTTCAATATTAGCTCCACCCCCATCAGAATGGCGATCGCATTGCGCTTCGTCATCATGCAGATCACGCCGCACACAAACAGTACGGCCGCGACGGCGAGATAAGCATTTAAACTGACAGTCGGTCCCACGTGTGATCCTGACAATAAAATCAAAATAATATAGAGCCGCGAACAAAACCTCTCAAACGATGCAAATTTTCTTTCCGCGAGCGGATTGGGGTCAGTTTTGTTAGGATCTAAAATTAAACCAACAAAGTTACGGTGTTATAAATAAGTGTCAGCCTGTTGGCAGGATGCAGTATTTATGTTTCGGACTCCCGTCGCTTGGCTCGGGCCAGATAGGCCGCTCCAATCAACACCACCAGCAGATGCATCGAGATAATCTCGAATACCAGCAGGTACCCCGTGCTCGGGGTTGTCTTCACTGCAGATGACGTCCCATCGTTATGCCATAGATCCTGATCAAATCTGACCCCGATCAATGCCGTTCCCAGTGGTCGAGCCGTGTTTCCTTCGCCGGCGGGATTAAAACCGCTCGCGGCTTGCGACGGATGGACTTCGTCGAGTAACTCTCCGACATGCTTCCAGTCCACGGCCAATACGGAGACCATGAAGACACCGAAGAGCGCAATTCCGATAAAGCCCCCCTGAAGCAGTTCAGCGGGAGTCATCTTTAAAGATGCAAACGGAGAACTCGACGTGAGCATCACTCCAAAGATCAGCAGCACCACCGTTCCGCCGACATAAATCAGAAGTTGTGTGGCTCCGACAAAATCGGCATTGAGAAGAAAGAAGAGTCCTGCGGTTGCTCCCAGAGAAACCACAAGCCAGAAGGCCATGCGGACAACACTCTGACTGAACACAACTCCCAATGCTCCGCCACAGGCAGCGATTGCATAAATCGCGAAGAGAACTTGTTCCATCACCCGCGGTCCTCCGCCTCACGACCGCGTACGGTGACCGCATCTTCCGGATTCGAGGTTGTTTTTATGACCGGGCGTGACACTCGTTCTCCAACTGGAGAAAGAATTGTCGTTCTTTGAAAGGCGGTTGCCAACATCAGCGGCCAGACAGCCGTTCCCAGCAGAAGTACACAACTGATGGGGACAAGGTACTTTAAACAGGTCGTCATCACCTGATCGATTCGAAGTCTGGGCAACGTCCAGCGAATCCAGATCTGTACGACCACCAGCAGAGACGATTTCACCAGCAACACGACCATGCCGAGAAACCGGCTCAACGCTTCATAAGCAAATAATTCGCCACTGACAGCAATCATGGTGTTGTCGATAAACGGCAAGCCGGTCCACCATCCCCCCAGAAAGAGGATCGATCCCAGCATGCTGACCAGAAACATTCCGGCGTATTCGCCAAGAAAGAAGTAAGACCAGCGCATTCCGGAGTATTCCGTATGGAACCCACCGACCAGTTCACTCTCGGCTTCCGCGAGATCGAAGGGAGCCCGTTTGTTACTGGCAAGCGTGACGGTGAAGAACACGAAGAACGCAAGGAACGCGAACGGGTGATAAAAGAGAATCCAGTTCCAGAATCCGCCGGACTGAACGTCGACGATGTCAATCAGATTCATTGACCCGGCAATCATGACAGGGATGACGGCGACGATGGCCAGTGGAACCTCATAGCTGACCATCTGGGCCGCTTCGCGCATGCCTCCGAACAATGACCATTTGGAACCGCTCGAATACCCGGCCAGCACGATTCCCAACACTTCCAGAGAGAGAATCGCCAATGCAATGAACAGGCCGGAGTCTGCAATCACGGCGACCCAGCCACTGCTGAAGGGGACGACAATAAACGTGGCAATGACCGAAACGCAGACAATGTACGGAGCCAGTTGAAACAGAAACCGATCCGCCACTTGCGGGGTCAGGTCTTCCTTCTGCATCAGTTTGATGCCGTCGGCAATAGATTGCAGCCAGCCGAATCGCCCTCCGGTTCGAGTGGGACCAAGACGGTCCTGAATTCGCCCGGAAACTTTGCGTTCGGCCCAAATGAAGATCAGGGCAGGAAGTCCGAAAAACAGAGTGATCAGCAAGGTATGAATCGTGGCCGCCAGCAGCGTTGCTCCCTCTTCCGGGAACAGCCAGCCTGGCAGAAAACTCAGTCGTGCGGCGAACCAGTCAGACAGGGTTGCAGCGAGCGGAAAGAACGTCATTCCGAATTGCCTGTCCTGTTTGAGGGTGCCGGGGTTAAGAAAACGTGCCCAGAGAACCTCCAACGAAAATTCTCATGGCCAGATTGTGGCGATTCAGTGCGGTCGCCATGAAATCGGCTACGGGAGAACGCGTCACGGTTCACGTTATGACACATGCCGGGAGGACATTCAAGTCCCGGAAGAGTTCGCAGGCAAGGCCGTATTGTGGCGCCATGAAGAAGAATCAGCGATCATTGATTCCGGTGTTTCGTCCCTGTGTTTCAGGTCACGGAAATAAAACATGCCCGGCGATGTATGAGAAAGTGGCGTCCTTGCCGATTTCCATCCCTGGTATCCGAGTGTGTGGGGCTCGGAGAGTTGTTGAGTGAGACTTTCTCGTGATCGCCGGGCATGGTTCTGAACCCGGTCAAGTGAGAAACCAAGGGGAGAAAAACTAAGAACCAAATTCTAAGGACCAAGCAGGAGAGAACATTGCTCGTTGTGTGAGCGTCTCTTTCCAGATTGGTGCAGAGAGAATGGCAATTTTCTCAACCGGAGAGCTGGGTAAAGAGCTCTGTGAATCCCGGCATATCCGTTTTCAACTGATTCATCCACGCTTCAGGCTGCCAGATCTCGACACAGATCACTGCGCCGACCACCACGACTTCGCCCCCTTTGGGGACATCCAAGAATTCCCGGAATCCCTCGGGAATCAAAAGTCGTGATCGGTTCGCCAGGCTGACTGAAGTTGACCGAGTAGAAAGAAGCCGCCCGAGTCGTTGGACATCGGTCCATCTCTGTTCCATGCGTCCGGCACGGATCTTCTCGCGGATCAACGACACTCCATCGTTCATCCGCTGACGCCAGTCACCTGCTTTCCACAGGCTAAGACATCCATAACGTTCCTTCGCCAGGATGGTCTCACCAGCACTATCGGTCACCCCCTCCGTAAATTCGGTTGGGAGCGTCAGTCGAAACCGGTCATCTAATGCCCGACGAAATTCTCCTGTCAGAAAGAATTGTGGTGTTTCGGGCATAAGGAAAACCGGGTTGCATGATTACGGGACTGAATCAGTCTATTGGGTTGGTTTCCCACTTTCAATGATTTTCTAAAGAGCAATTAGGGCGTTATTCCCACGGAGATGGATATTACCCGGGAAGATTCTCCGGTCAACCTGATTGAACAAAATCTGCCGACTTTGTCGAAAGTTCTTTCAAAGCCAATAAAAACACTGCAATTGTGATCCAGAACAATTCGTGTGCGACACATTGCATCGTGAGAGAGAAGCGGAAGAAGGCCCGTGTCCTGATGTGGGAAATGGACCCATCCTCGGTTGAGAGAGTCCTTTCCCGATGATCGGAATGAGTCGCTGATTGATTCAAAACAAGGAACCACGAATCGGACGAAATCTTACGAATAAATTCGGAAAGACTCTCTTTCTTTTCATTCGTCCGATTCGTTTGATTCGTGGTTCTTTTTCTCCGGGAGGGCGAAGCTCCTGCTGAGCCGCGAGCAAGAAGAACGCTTTCCATGGTGTGCGGCTCGGCGGGCCTCGCCCTCCCAAGCCTTCTTCAAAAATGAAAGCCCTGAATGCAGACACCCCTCAGAGATCCAATTGAAGATCTCTGAGGGGTGCTGTGGTTGCTGTCGAAGAGAGTCGCCTCTCACTTGCACATCGGACTTACGCCGGAGGTGCCCATTCTTTTCTTAGTCGGCTGCTGATCTCATTCACGATCTGGTCAACCGGAATGCGAACCTGTTCGAGCGAATCACGATCACGAATCGTGACCGTATTCTCTGCGAGTGATTCGTTATCGACGGTGATGCACCATGGGGTTCCGATTTCATCCTGTCGACGGTAGCGTTTTCCGATGGCAGCCTGCTCGTCGTATGTGGTTGGAATCCCGGCGTCGCGCAGGGCTCGATAGATCTCCTTCGCCTTCTCCGGCTGACCATCTTTCTTCACCAGCGGGAAGACGGCGACCTTGATCGGCGCCAGCCGCGGATGGAATCGCATCACCACTCGGGTTTGCAATTGTCCCTTGTCATCGGGAGCCTGATCTTCGTGATAGGCTTCACAGATGAAGGCCAGTGTCGCCCGATCGGCTCCGGCGGATGGTTCAATGACGTGCGGTAAATACCGTTCGCGAGTCGTGTCGTCGAAGTAGGTCAGATCTTTGCCTGACCCCTTCCACTTCGGCTGTCCTTCGGCATTCTGTTCGACTTGTAACTTGCCGTCTGGTCCGGTGTGCAGTTTCCCTTCCATGTGAGAACGCAGGTCGAAATCCCCACGATGGGCGATCCCTTCCAGTTCTCCATATTCGTCGACGGAGAGGAACGGGAACTGGTATTCGATATCGGCAGTTCCACAGGAATAGTGTGACAGCTCGTCTGATTCATGGTCACGCAATCGCAGATGCTTCGGGCCAATCCCCAGACTTGTGTACCAGGCGAACCGACGATCACGCCAGTATTTGTACCATTTGGGAGACTCGTCCGGCTGGCAGAAGAATTCGATCTCCATCTGCTCGAACTCACGCGATCGGAATGTGAAGTTTCGCGGAGTAATCTCGTTTCGGAAACTTTTTCCAATCTGACAGATCCCCACCGGGAGCTTTACCCGGGAGGAGTCCATCACATTCTTGAAGTTCACGAAGATCCCCTGTGCGGTTTCCGGTCGCAGAAACGCGGCGTCCGCTTCGGTTCCGAGTGCACCGAGAATCGTTTTGAACATCAGGTTGAAGTCACGCGGAGTCGTCAGCGTGGCGGGTTTTGTCGCTTCGGGAGCCACCACGTTTTCATATTCTTCCACAGGAATTGTGGCGAGGCTCACGGCGTCCCCATGCCAGACAAGCTTGTCGGCTTCCTTGTTTTTCATGCCGAACAGCTTCAAAGCCTTGGCGGTGATGGCCTCAACAATCACGGTGTCGTCGGCAATGGCGGTGATGAACAGCTTGCCGACCGGAGCGTCACCAATCTTCCCGTCAACCCAGCGTCCGGTGACGTGATCGAGTCGGTAGCGTCCTTTGGATTCCTTGCAGTCAACCATCTTGTCGCAGAACAGGTCGTGATGGCCACTCACCTTCCAGACCTGAGGGTGCATAATGATGGAGGTCTCCACACCGACCATCTGATAGGCCGCCGGGGCATCAGCAGGAGCCTCGAGCGGGTCATGCCGGGTAATCATGTCGTCATACCAGGCATTCCGGACGTTTCGCTTGAGCTCGGTTCCAAGTGGGCCGTAATCCCAGAAACCGTTTTGCCCGCCGTAGATCTCAGAATTCTGGAAAATGAACCCGCGCCGTTTGCACAACGACACAATTTTGTCCATCAACTGTGAACGATCCTGATCCGCCATTTCAGATTCTCTCTTGCGATTTCCAGAGCAGTTTGCCCGACGGTGTGCCTGGGTGCCACCCGTCCATTCAAATGGAAGAGTTTAGAGAATCCGAGCACCACCGTCGAATGGCTCTTTCTGAATCAGGCGGTTCGGGTAGCGGTTCTGGCAGCTTATCCCGGTTCTACGGGAGATACAGTCCCGGATGCTTACAGAGAATCGTTGGTCGGCTTGCGAACCTCAGGGAACACCGGCTTGTGCACCGTGTTTGTAACGGGAGATGTTGAGGAACGTTCCTGGACGAGGTAACTACCCCCTCCGATCAATGCAATCAACAGAATGTAATGCATCCACAATGATGGCAACACAGTCTGCTTTCGGTTGAAAATCAGCCTGTAGCGACGCTCATCACAGACACGACAACGTACCGGACGGTGAAAGAACAACAGTGCGGGAAGATCATACCAGCGAATACGTGACCGCGAGAAATCTTCCTTCAACGCATCAAAGCACATAAAAAATCACGTTTCTGGCCCGCCATTTTTCTACCCGGTGAACGATTCTTCGAACCATTGGCCTTATCGAACGCAGTTCAAACTCGTCTCACATCATTTTGAGGAAAATCACAGGAAATCAAGTGAATTCCGATCAAAATTGTCACATCCAAATCCGCAAATCACTTCGCGATTGTGGAAGTGTCTCTGTGCTCGTGAAATAAGAAAGAATTCTTTGAGAATTCCTGAAATTTTTCATGCCCTCTTTGCGTCATAGGAGGAACACAATCGGCGTGCAGCTTCAGAGAACGCTCGAAGTGATGACCAAAGAGTATCGGGAGTGTCGCATTGTGGTGTCCTGACAATGTATATTAAAACAAATTGTACAGGATGGGTGACTTGCGGAGATCACGCGGAGATTTCGTGATGTATCGGATGAAACAAATTCAATTGAGCTTCAGTGTTTGCTGTCTGGCCTTACTTCTCGTGACAACTGCTGCATATGGCCAGCCGGAATCAGGAACGGAAGCAACTACTGCGCAAAAAGATACAACGTTTCGAAACGGCGCAGAACGGACGATCTATGTCCCATTCACAGACTTAAATGCGACGTTGGGTTCTCCCTCCGCCAAGATTGTGCTGCCATACAAGAGTTATCGGGAGCTTCTGGAACAGGCCCGCGCCAATCAATCCGGACAAACCGGACCGGCCGCCATCCTTTCCAGCGCGAGTTATACGGTCATCGCAGAGGAACATATCGCCCAGATTCAGGTCACACTGAAAATAGAAGCTCTCCGGTCGGGTGCACAACTTCCTTTGCAGTTTGGAGATGCAGCGATTGGTTCGATCACTGCTCCGGAAGGGGTCCTGCTTCGGGGAACCGGAAGCGGGAATTACATCCTCTCCTTCCAGAAAGCAGGAGCACAGGAAATTCAGTTGAAGCTGGCCGCGCGCGTGAATCAGTCTCCGTCGGGCCGTGAAATTGGGTTAACTACTCCGATTTCGGCTGTGACGGAACTCGAGGTCACGGTCCCACAGGCCGAACAGACCATTGAGATCACCCCCAAAGGGGTTCCGCTTTCAAGTGAAGGAGAGTCCGATAAAGAGAAAACACGCTCCAAAGTGATTCTCGGGTCGACTCCACGCATTCAGATTCGCTGGCATGCCGCCGCGAGCCATGCTCCAGAAATGAATCTCTTATCAAGCGCCAGCAATCAGACACTGGTGACGATTGCCGACGGTCAGGTTCACACCCATTCCTGGCTGACGTACGAAATCCTTCGAGGAGAGTTGAGTCAGGTGCGAGTCGCTCTCCCGGCCGGATTGCGTCTGCTCGACGTCAATTCCGACAGCCGGATTCGAAACTGGAAGGTCGAAAAACAGGACGCCGGACAGGTCGTCACCATTGATCTCGTTCAACCGGCTACCAAACAGTTGAAGATCGAACTCGACGCCGAGCAAAAGCTGGAAGGGAATGAACTCTCCCTTGGAGGAGCGAACGGCGATGGAAAAACACTGGGAATCCATCCATTGGATGTGATTCGAGTGAGTGGCCAGCTGGCGATTCGTCACGGTGCCGATCTGGCGTTGAATGTCGATTCACAACAGGGACTCGTCCGCATCGACGGCCGGGAAGCCGCGCAGCAACTTTCCGGAGCCAATGCTCTTCTCTTCCGGTTTTATACCGGGGACTATTCGCTGGGGTTATCGGTCCGTCCGGTTTCTCCCCGCATCAATGTCGTTCAGCAAACCGTGATTCAACTGCGGGGAGATGACCTCACTTTTCAGGAGACATTGCAGTTCCATGTTGAACGTGTCGGCGTCTTCGGACTGTCTATGAAACTTCCCGACAACGTCACCATTGAAGCGGTGACCGGTCGCAATGTTTCCGGTCACTCGACTCAGGATGGGGTTCTCTCGATTCAATTGCGCGAGCAGACACTCGGCGACATCCCGATCAATATTCGTGGTCGCCAATCTCTGGAAGAAGTGAAGAATACGGAGTTCAATCTGCCGATCGTCGCCCCCGAGAATGTGGAACGGGAAGAAGGTCGGGTTCTGGTCTTTGCGAAAGAATCTCTCGAAGTTCAAACATCGTTGCAGTCCGTGCAGTCTGCTCAGCCACAGCCGATGGACAAAGTCGCCAGGCAAGGGGATCTCCTGTTGAATTCAGTCTGGAGCTACTCGCGCCGACCGGTCGTCATTCCCGTTCGCATTCAGCAGAAGCCAGCTCGACTCTCAGCCAAAGTCGCCACCACGGTCGAAGTGCAGCCGGAAGTGTCGCGAGTCAAATCACTGCTGACATACAACGTGGAACTGGCTCCGTTGAACACCTTCCGGTTCGACATTCCGGAAGCGGTTTCCGGCCGGTTACAGATTGAGGTTGTCGCCGGAAGTGGAGTCGCTGTTCCGATTCAGCAGAAGATTGCCTCGGAACCAGTCGACGGTCGGGTCGTCTGGACCATCACCACTCAGCGTGATTTTGTGGGAAGCCAAACCTTCTCCGTTCGCTACGATGCTCCCACCGTACTCGCGACCGGTAATGAGACGGAAACGGAAGGGACACTCTTCGCCTTGCCTCGCCCGCTGGGACTGGTGGACGGTGAAGGAACCGTTACCACTCCGTTGATTTCTCTGTTTGGCGAACTCTCACTGGAGAAAGACAGGACTCTGTCAGTCACGGCCAAAACAGGGAGTTCGCTCGAACAGATCGACAACCGGGAACTGACCCTGCTTCCCCAGAACGGAACGCTCGCCTACCGGTATTTTCGAGATGAGCCAGATCATCCGGCCAATATCACGATTGTTTCCCGGAAGTTCGAAATTCAGAACGTGGTCTCCACCATCATTTCTCAGGGACTGGTCGAAGTGGTGACCAGCGAGGACTCGCAGGCGACGTACCGGTGCCGTTATCTGGTGCAGTCGTCAGAGCGACAACGTCTGTTGCTCGCCTTGCCGGAGAATCTGGAAGTGCTCGGCATCTACGTGAATGACCGCGAAGTGAAGCTCGAAAAAGCGGAAGTGGCCTTGCCGGAGAATTTGAAGTTATTCAGCCCGTACTGGCTCAACGTCAACCGGTCAGAGTCGTCGGATTCCGCGTTCCTGCTGACGTTTCAGTTCTTGTGGAACATTCGCCCGGCACTGGGAGAAAGTCAGTTTGGAAGCGGAACCCTGCAGTTGCCGTTACCGGTCATCGACGTTCAGGGAAGCGGCGTCGTTCAGGAACTGAAAGTCATCGTCTGGGTCCCGGAGAAATTCGCCCTGGTCGGCCACCCTGAACCGTTCCGGCTTCAAACCGTTCGCAGACCCCTCGCTTCAATACTGGGACGCAAGCCGGACCGAAACGCACAAGCCTGGGGAAATGAAATCACCTCCGGTCGTTCGGCTCCCAACGGCATTGTTCAGTTCCCGACAGAAGGACGCGTTCCCTATCTCTACTCGACACTGGGAAGTGCCTCGCAGATTGAAATTCGCTGGTGGAACAAAGTGGCCATGTCCGTTCTGTTCAGTGTCGCGGCTGCATTGATCGGCTGGATCCTACTGGCCACCACCTGGGAAAACCGGCTCGGAATTCTCCTGTTGTTCGCCTTTGCGGCGGCCCTGTATGGACTGTTCGATCAGGCAAGTCTGTACGAAGCGGTTTCCGCCGGACGTTACGGACTGATTGTGATTCTCGGACTGTGGGTTCTGCATGCTCTTCTGGGGCGCCCGAGAGAACGGAACACTGCGAAACTGAACGGCGCGAATGGGTCTTCCAAGCCGAATCCCCCCGCTGCCAAAGAATCGGCATCGCCGTCAAAGACGCTGACCCTCCCGCCATCGCCTGAAGACGAAAACCCTGCTCCCCCTCAAAACCCGCCAGCGTCCTGATTGTCGCTGATCACGGTGTCTTGAGGTGGTTCTGGTCTGTTGAGTTGATTTTGCAGCAGTGAGTTTGTCATGAGTGGAAAACGATTCTCGAACCTGATTCAACGAAGCGCGACTGTCACAGCAGCAGTCCTCCTTGCTGTTGTGATCTTCGGAACGTGTCGGTCCAGTTGGGGACAGGACACAAAGTCCGTCATCCTTCCGGCGCCCCCGACGGCGAATCTGGATCGCATTGACGAAATCTACATCCCCGCCGCGTTGCTGGATGTGGTGATGAAGCAGGACGGCTGGTCGGCACTCCTCTCACGTGACGAGTTTGAAAAGCTGGTCACCGCCGCCCGCGCTGCGGTTCCGGCAGGAACTCAACAAACCGAAACTCCGTTGATTGGAGCCGCTCGGTATGAGGGAGAATTCGTCGGATCGCGGTTGCAGGCAAACGTTCAACTCTCCGTGACCACCTTTTCCCCGGCGAGCGAAGTGGTGTTCGCCGTTGGAGACTGGAATGTCGAATCGGCCACACTGGGAGAACAACCGGCGGCGCTGACCCGTGACGGAAAGGATCCCGGTCAACTCCGTCTGTTCGTCTCCAAACCGGAGACACACACGCTGACATTGAAACTGTCGATGCCGCTGCAAACCGTAGGAAGCGATCAGTTGGCGCCGGTCGCGTTACTCGGAGAATCGAGCGGAGAATTCCATGTCACGCTCCCGGCCGGAAAATCACTTCTGGCGAACGGACTCCTCCTCTCAAGACCGTCCCCCATTGAAGAACCGGCCAGTTATATTGTTCCCACCGGCGGGCAAACCAAAATCCTGCTGACCGTGACCGACCGCACGCAATCGACCCGATCCGATTCCCTGACATTTGCCAGCACCGTCTATGGTCTGAAACTTCTTCCCGGGGAAGTCTCATGGAGTACCTCAACTCAACTGCAGGTCTTCGGCCATCAGATCGACCAGTTGATCTGCCTGATTCCCAGACAACTCGAAATCAAAGCAGTGCAGTCGGACGGCCTGGAATCGTGGACACTCGACGACGATGCCGCTCATCCCGAGGAAACGAGACTGACATTAAAGTACCGGTTGCCTTTTGACGGTCAGCGAAAAATCACGATTCAAGGACTTCTTTCTCCCTCACTCGGACAGCCCTGGTCGGTGCCGCAGTTGAAGTTGAACGACGTCACCACACATACCGGAGTGCTGCTGGTCTGGGCGCCGGAGCAGCTACGACTTCGAACTCTCGAACAGACACATGTTCGCACGGTCACCGCTCCGGAGGCATTGGCCAAAGAAGTGGAAGGTCCGCCATCACTCGCCTTTGAAGTCTGGCGGGATGACTTCACTCTCACCTTTCAGACCTCGCTGAAAGAAAGTTCTCTGCAGGCGGCGATGACCAACATTCTTCTCATTGAAGAACGGGGACTGGAACTTCACTCCACCATTACGATTCAACCACAGCGGGATGCCCTGTTTGAAGTTCGCCTCCGACTTCCCACTGATTATCACGTCATCGACGTTTCGAAAGACGCAAACCCCGTGGAATGGGAACGTCTCCCCGCCGATGCCGGACTGCAGGACATTCGGGTCGTGCTCCCCAATCCGGTTCGTGCCGGAGAGTCGGTCACATTGAACCTGCAATCGGAATACGAGCCGGAAAGCTGGCCGATTCAGCAGACTCCCGCCAGTGTCCCGTTGCCTGCCGTGAAGCTGTTGCAGGCGGGCATGGTGGAAGTTTTGTACGGAATTTGTGCTCCTGAAGTTCTGGAAGTCTCTCCCGTCGACATTACCGGCATCGATCCAGCAAGTCGCGCGGAAATGGAGTCGTTGAACAGCCGCCTCACCAAAGAAGGAAAGCAACTGCGACTCGGGTTCGCCGGGCAGGATCTCGCTTATCAGGGACAACTGCAAATCTCCCGCCGACCGGGGGGATTGAGTGTCGAAACCATTTCTCTCTTTCATGTCGATCGGGAAACGGTCACGACGCAACTGGAAAGCCGTCTTTCGGTTTCCGGTGGGGGGATGCGAACGTTCAACATTCAACTGAGTGCGGCCGCCGGGGACCAGTTGCGATTCACTTTGATTCCGGTCAACCCGCAATCGGAACACATTGCTCAACTGATGGAACAGATTCCCGGGGAACCAATGGACGGCATGCGTCCCTGGGTTCTCAGTTGCGATCGTCCGTTACGAGGGGATTACCTTCTCAGGACGATTGCCTCACAACCACGCGGAACAGGAACGGAGTTCTCACCGGTCGAAATTCGATTCCCTCAAGCCATCTCACAAAGCGGGTTCATTGCGGTCGTCGGCTCGGAAGATGAACAGGTGAAAATCACCGACAAAGGGGCTGACGGCAAACCACTGCAAGTGGTCGATCCCATTGATTTCCCGCTCGCAAGGGAATGGAGTCAGCGTCGGGTAATTGCCGGTTACCGGTTCTCGCAACCCGGCTGGACCCTGCAAACAACGGTCTCGCAATTTTCCCGGGGAGCCATTCCTCCCGCCATCGGGCATCACCTGAAAATGACCAGTGTCTGGAAAGAAGGAACCGACGTTCAGAACCTCGGTGAACTCACGTTCAACGCAGTCGGGATGCAAAGTCTGTCGGTAAAACTCCCGGAGAACGCGCGGCTCTGGTCGGTTCTGCTCGACAGTCAACCAGTGGAATCACGTCACGGGGCCGACAGGATCAACATCCCATTGAGTCAGCTTGACCCGCAACAGGAACACCGGTTGGTTCTGTTGTACGACACCGCGTCACCAGCAGGGACAAATGAGACACGCCTCAAAGAAACCACCTTCCAATCGGTTCCTCCTCAATTCACCGTGACGACCGGTTCCGGCGGAGAGCAACCGTTGCCGGTTCTGCAACAAACCTGGGACGTTCATCACCCCGACACGTTGATGATCCTCAAGGCCGCCGCTCCCTATCAATCAGCCGAGCCCCTTCCCGTTCGTGCATGGAGAGACCGAATTCGTGAACTCATTGGCTCGGTGACTCCCTGGCAGATCATTGTGGGAATCATCATTCTGGCGGTCGCATTTGCCATTTATTACATGCTGAACTGGGCGATCCACGATCCAAAAGAGCGAATGGCCGGGATCGTCGTTGTTTGCCTGACCGCAATTGTATTGGGAGTTCTCCTATTACCGGCAACTCAACAAGCACGGGAGGCCGCACACCGCAGTGAACTCAGACACCAACAGAAACAACGTGAGCTGGATGAGATGAATCGATTGGAAATGGAGAGCCCACCTTCTGTGACAGCAATCCCCCCATTTGGTTCAACGGATCCCAAATTTGGAGAACCGGCGAGTCAGAGTAAAAGCGAAGTTGCCCCTCCCCCAACATCGGCTCCTCCGGCTCCGGCTAGCAATTTCATGTTAAGTCAGGCGGCTCCTCAACAGCAGGCCAAACCGCAGGAACCTCAACTTCCGCCACAAGGGGAAACTCGGGAAGAGGCAATCCCTCCAGTTCAACTGGGAATCACGCCGGTTCGTCGCGCCGTTCAACAGAAAGGGCTCCTCTCACTGGCGGCTGAACTGCACATCCCTGCAAACACACAACATCAGCAGTTCACTTATCAGGGAAATCGCCTGCCGGGGAGCGACGTTTCACTCAAACTGAAAACCGCCTCACGCACCACCGCCTGCATGATTCAAGCGGCCATTGCACTCGGAATTCTGTTCCTCGGATGGCTCCTGAGAAATGCTTCTCCGAAGAGAGTTTCCTGCTGGCTCTTTCTGACCGTCGTTCTTCCACTGGCATTACTCGGCTTTGCCGCCGGTTGGGGAAGCGTGGTCATCACCGGAGTTCTACTGGGCGGCTTGCTGAGTATTGGAGTCTGGACCTTGTACACCTTTGGCAATGTGCTCGAACGGATTCGACTCCGTCTCTGGGAATGCTGCACCCATCGTACGGCGGCCCGCCTGATCCTGTTGGCTGTTCTCCTTAATGGAACAGTCAACGGAACAGCAGTCACTCAGGCCGCAGACACAAAACCGGCCCCCGCTCCGGCACCCGCCGCGGGGACACCGTATGTGGTTGTTCCGTATCAGTCATTGGAAAAAATCTCGTCCGCCGATCGGGTGTACGTTCCCCCTGAACTCTTCCGTCAACTCTGGAAAGCCTCTCATCCTGATGACTTCCCAACGACCGACCCCGCCGTTCCGGCCTTGATTGCAGAAGCGATCTATCGCGCGGAACCGGTCATTACCGATTCCGGGTCTCGACTGAGAATCGACGCCCGCTGGGTGATTGTGAATCAATCCAACTCTCCGCAAACGGTTGTTCTGCCGGTGAAGGGAATCAGTCTGGAAGAAGCCCGCGTCGGTGACAAAGCGGCTCCACTGACCGTGAACTCAGAAGGGGTCCCATCGATCATTCTCGCGGAACGTGGCGTTCAGATTGTGGATGCCCGATTCTCACTGGCCGTGGAGGCAACGCCTGATGCCGGTCAGTTCACCCTCGATCTGGCGCCTGTCGGTGCCGGAGTGTTGACTCTGGTTCTCCCCGTCCCGAAAGAATCCCGCCGCATTCGGGTGAACAGCGGAACAACCCGATTCCAGAAAGTTGATCAGGACGACCGACAGGAAATCCAGATTCCCATCGATCGCGGCGGCCGTCTCTCCGTCGCCTGGCAACCGGAACGGCAGCAACAGGACAACGATTCCCTGTTACAATTGGCCGGGCAACTGGCGGTGACTGTGACCGATGTCGGTTTGAACCATGTGCAGAACTTCAAGCTCACTGTCCGCCAGGGAGCCACCAGTGAATGCCGGTTCGAGTTGCCGAAAGGACTGGCCATTCGCCGACTGCATGGCATCGATGTCGCCGGTTGGGAACTGGGTGAGGAAGAAGACGGAAAACAACCGCTCAAAGTCATCTTCCGCCGCCAGATCACCGACGAAACCTCATTCAACGTCGACCTGTTTCAACCGATCGACCCCAAAGAGTCCACCCAATCGTTCTCCCTGCTGCTGTTGAACCCGCTGGGCATGAACCGGGAGACCGGCGTTGTTGGAGTCGCTGCTCCTGCGGAACTCCAACTCTCGGTCACTTCGACAGAGGGGTTACAACGGATCGATACGAAAGACTTCCCCGTCCAGGCATTCACACTCCCGAAGCGGGATCATTCGATCCACTGTTACCGATATGCGGCCCGTCCCATCGCAATGGGCCTGAAACTGGAACGCCGGTTTGGAGAAACTCAGGCCAATGCCTATCAGGGAGTTCGTGTCGGCCTTCGCAAAATTTCCGTCGCCAGCAGCATTCATTATCAAGTGTCGCGATCACCTCAGAGACTCTTTGAAATTGAACTGCCAGAAGACTATCAGGCCATGGACGTCATCTGTGGCGACAGCGTGGACTGGTTCATCAGCCGCGTCAACGACCGCCGCATTCTCACGGTCGAACTCGCCCAACCCAAAACCGGACAAATCGAAATCGGACTGGAAGGGTATTTCACCAGAACCAGTGCTCCACAGCCGCTCTCACTCGCAGTGCCGATTCCCATTGCCGACAAGCAGACGACACATCTGGGAGTCTGGTTCGATGCCGCCGAACAGGGGACCTTGACGGATGCCGGCAAATGGGTCGCCATTGCCCCGAATGAACTTCCGGTTCCCATTCGCAAACTGAGCCCCGAATTGCCGCAATTTGCCTACCGGCTCACCAACGACAAATCCCCCTTGGTCTTTGATGTTCGCAAGAATCTGCCGGAACTGAATGCTGATGCCGCGATTCTCATCGCCGTTGGGGACGCCACCGTCGACTACGGATTCACCTTCCGCTGGACGGTGACAAACTCCGCCACCGACACCTTCGCGGTCACCACTCCCAACTGGCTCGGGCAGCTCGAATTTCAGGCAGAAGGAATCCGTCAGATTCGCTCCGAACCGGCCGAACAGGGACGCACCCGCTGGATTCTCACCTCACTCGAACCAGTTCGGGACCAGTTCCTCGTCACCGCCGCAGCGATGGTCGCGTTACCCGGCGACCAGATCATTCAAGCTCCGCAATTATATTTTCTGAGCATGACCGGACCGAATCCGTTCGCGGAATTGCAGCAGCAACGTCAATTCGCCGTACTGGTGAACCTGTCGTCGAATCAATTGAGTCCCAGTGATTCCGGAAAAATTGAAACCGTCGCAGTCGGTGATCTTCCACTCAAACTGCCGGAAGAACTGGTTCGTCAGGCCATGGACATCGTTCGGGTCCGGGAAGGAAATGTTCCCACCTGGAACGTTCAACGTCCGGAACGAATCGAATCAGCCAGAGCAGTCGTTCTCAGCGCCACGCTGACGACGGTATTACAACAGGACGGAAGCTGGCGCACCAAAGCGGTGTACGGAGTCCGCAATCGGGGTCAGCAGTTCCTCGCGTTGCAGATTCCGGAGAATGCCGAAATTCTTTCGGTCCTCGTCCGCAACCTGCCGTCACGTACGGTTCTTACCACGATCGACGAGAAGCCGGTGCAACTGGTTCCACTGCCGCAAACGAGTGCTGCCGATCTGTCGTTTGATGTCACCCTGATTTTCTCAGGCCAACTTCCACACGCATTGCCGAAGGCCGGAAACTGGTGGGGACGTTCCATCTCCATTCCAGCCCCCAATATTCTCTCCCCAAAAGATTCTACAGAATTCGGAGTTTTGACCGCACAAACGCTGTGGAACGTGTACGTCCCGGAAGGACTCAGTGCGACTCCGACCACGCGACAGGGAAACACCAACGTCACCTGGCATCAGGGAAGCGGCTGGCTGGAAGCGGAGTTACAGACACTCAGCCGGTTCCGTTCTGATCTCAATGAGCTGTCCCGCATCCTCAGCAGTTCCGAATACAGCTACTCACAGCGTTCTCAGGCCCGATCCAATCTGAAACAGTTGCAGTCCAAACTGGAATCGCAGCAGAGTTTCGCCACTTCCGGACGCTCTCTCGGCGACGCCTCCGATCGGCTCTATGAAGAGAATCAACAACTTCTCAATGAAGCGGCAGAATCCGCCCGAAAAGGGAGTGATCTTCCGGTCGAAGTTCCCGATCAGTTGAAGACCGAAGTCGGAAATCGGGCCTTCATCTATCTGAACAACGGGATTGTGTCCGAATCCAATACGATTACTCCCGCTCGAAAAGCAAACCAAACTCCCACTTCCGGGTTTGAGTTCTATTCTCAAAACGACCAGCGCCGTTCCGGCAGCAAACAACAGGCCCAGGAGGTTCAGGAACGTTCCAAACTGAAAAGCCAACTCCAACAACAAGCCCCGTTGAACATCAGTCGAGGGATCTCATCCCGTGAAGGAGAAGCCGCCGGAGCCATGGGAGGCATGGGCAGTGGAAGAAGAGAGATGAAACCTGCCTCGCCCCAATCTCCGGGTGAGCCGATCGTTGGGAGAATACTTAATAATCAGTCACAGTTCCTTCCTGATGTAGACGCCCCATTTCGTCAAGGTTCATTCGACCTGGCCGCCCCCACTTTCGGAGGTCAGGAGTTCAGAATTCGAGAGAACCTGAATGGAATGATCATCGATGAATCGGGGATCAGGGATCAGAGTGGCCTTTTCGACAAAGATCAACAACAAGCCGCAGTTCCTCGTTGGACCGCGACCGGGGGATTGTCTGTTCCGGTGACGTTGCCGGTAGCCGGGAACGAACTCGCCTTCTCGCGCGTCGGTGGAAGTCCGGAGTTGACGCTCACCATTCGCGGGGCCGACTGGCGGGGAACCCTTCGCAGTCTGCTGTGGGGAGGACTCTGGCTCGCTGTCGGCCTGATTCTGTTGAAAGCCAAACCGACGGCGGCCACATCATTTTCCGCCGTACAAATCGGACTGCTGTTATTGGTGCTGATCGGCCTGATCGGGTTCCTGCTGGTCCCCGGTGAAGAACGCTGGCCCTTCTTCCTGTTGCTGATCGCCGCCGGCTTTCTGAGACTTCTGTTCAACACCCTGCCACGCTGGACAACCGCCGGGAACTGAGATTTTCCCACCTGCAGGGGCAATACCAGTATCCCGGATGATTCATGGTAGGGTGGGTCAAAGTCGCACAACGTGATCGTGGGGCGTCCCTAACAGTCAATCGTGCTCGTTACGGTCTGTGTTCATTGGAAGTGAATCCTGCGACTGAAGACCCACCGCACCTTCATGTTGGATCGACCCACCCTGCGGGTGTGAACCATCCGGGGAAGAGCACTATAAGAATGAAAAATCCCGCCTCATCATTTCATCATCGAAACATGAGGCGGGATGCGATTTCAAAAGTCGTCAGGGAGCCGTGTTGTTATCGTCGGGAAGGACCGCGACCATTTCCACGGCGACGCCGATCATCTCCTCCACGTCCCCCGCCATTTCCTCCACTACTCCCACCTCCGCCACGACGGCTTCCCGTCGTCACTTTTGGTTGCTTCTTCACGAGCAGAGAAATTGCGTGTTCCCAGGTTGGAATCCCGGCATAACGATTGGGATCGATAGTAATGTCGTCTTCTTCTGAACGAGGACGACGTTCCTGACGTTCCTCACGATCTTCAGAACGCGGTTCCGACCGGGGAGGCCGCTTGGAGGATGAGGATCCCCGTGATTCAGAAGTTGTGACTTCGGATCGACGCTGGGCTGGTGGTGGACGACGGCGGGTACGGTTCTCGTCCGCTCCCAGACCGGCTCCAAAACCATCTTCATCTTCTTCGATGATGGGTTCGTTCTCAAATTCCTCATCGTCGTAGAAATCGTCTTTAACGACTGGCTTTGCAGTAGAGCGAGGTCGCGGACTTTTCTGACTTCGATCGCTTTCAAAAAAGACTCCACCGCCAAAATCATCTTCATTTGCCGACGACAAGATGGGATCAGCTTCGACCGGTTCCGGCTGCTTCCGTTCATGACGTCTCTGTGGGCCGCCTCGTTTCGGTGAACGTTCTGAACGTTCACCTGCCCCGGAACGACGATCCGAAGAAGTCACCTCTTCTTCACGACGCTCCTGACGGGAATGGCTACGCTGCGAAGGGACCGATTGGGTCTGTCCTGATTCGGACGGTGTTGAGCGAGCCTGTGTGGTCTGTGAAGACTCATCCCGCTGCGGACGGCGGCGTCCACGGCGCGATCGCCCTTCCGATCGGCTCGGAGCTTCGTCACCAGGCCAGGAATCTTCCTCCCGGACCGGCTCTGCACGTCGTACAGGTTCCTGCCGTACGCTTTCCTGTCCCTGTCTTACATTTTCCTGACGCTGTGGACGTTCTTCTCGACGAGATCGACCTTCCTGCCGATTCTCTGAATTCTGTTGGGATCGTCTACCGCGACTCTCTCTCTCTGGACGGGGTTCTTCCGACCGGGTCCCCTCTGAGGGCCGTGATTGAGATGGCTCTCGTTCAGGACGGCGCTCTCCATCTCTCCCTCGACGCGGCCGACGATCACCTCTTCGTCCCCCTCGTTCAGAGCGAGATTGTTCAGAACGGGAATCCTGCCGGGCAGAACTTTCTGCAGCCCGCGGCTTTTCTTCCCACTCGTTCCAACCATCGAGTGCATCCCAGTAAGCATCATCGCGTGGAGATTCATTGCGTTCGCGACGAGAAGGAGCTTTCTCTTCTTCACGACGAGTCGAATCGGCAGGCTCCTCAAGGGATCTTGAAGATCGCTTTAACGACTCTGAAGGGGGCGCTTCCGAGGAGACTGAAGCAGGACGGGCAGGGGGCTCGAGTAATCCGCCGCCGAAGTCATCATCCCAATCGTCGATTTCCGGTTCGTCATCCACTGGCTTTTCAACGACCACCGGGCGTGATGGATTCTGAACCGCCCGGACGATCCAAGCCAGGGGATCCTCTCCCTGATCTGGGGCTGATGCTTTTGGAGATGACTCCGAAGTCTTTCCGCTATTGGGAGATTCGCCGAAATCTCCGAATGAACCAAAACCGAGGTCATCCAGGCCGAGCCCATCCACCTCCAATGGTTCATCCGAGTCTTCCTGAGAGTTCAAATCGACTCCCAGAAGATTGTGGGCCAGAGAATTCAGATCGCCTTCAGGCTTTGGTGCAGGAAATTTTGAGGTCATAGTCTATGACATTACCGTGAAGATCACCTGTCTTGCAAGACTCCAGAACCCGTTGTCCGGAAGACAAATTCAGACAGCGCCTCTCGCCACGTGTGAGTGATTACAATTGGAATCATGAATGGAACCAGGAACATCTTTCCTGCGGTCCCCCTCGAATCGATTGACAGTGTAGCATATGTTCACTAAATTTCAACCATTCATCAATCAAGATGGGCGCAAAGATTGAAATTTCTGAAGCACACGAGCAAGGCACAACTTTGCAGTGTCTTGAATTTACTGTGTCTTGAAAAGTGTGGATTGCCTGACATTTGAACTCATCCCAACTCCTGTTAAACTCCGGTTTCTCAGAATCTTCGTATTTCTCGAGTTGTTGTGATTGCCTGGGTTGGCGGTTGCCGTTTCACTTTTAAACTGATGATGTGGTGTTGTTGTGACCATTCAGAGCTATCCGTTCCTGTCGTCTCTCCGTGATACTCCGAATCTGAATTCGGATGATATCCGCAACATGATGTCTGCTTCACTGGGAGCAGGAGCACCGGAGTTTCGTCGGGCAGTGGAACAGATCACGCAGGACGCGGAAACAAATCCTCCCCTGATCGTGCGTGCCGGCATCGGAATGTTCCTGCTGGGGCAACCAGAAAAGGCCATTCAGGCACTGACCGGATGCAAAGACGGGGTCGGACGATTCTATCTGGGGCTCAGCCTGGAAACACTCGGACGGTTCCAGGAAGCAGCACAGGAATACGAAGCTGCCGCCAAAGCCGGATACCAGCCAACAGAATCCACTCTGAGAAAAGCCGGTTCTCTGCGAAAATCAGGACAACTGGAAGAAGCCGAGAAGGTGATTCGCAGCACCGGTGGCGAAGGGGCCCGACTCGCAGAATACTCCTATCAAATGGGGTGCATCCTCGCAGACCGTGGTGACACTTTTGGCGCGATCGAGTATTTCGAACGAGCCGTGGACATGGACCCACATCACCAGCGGGCACTCTTTGCTCTGGCGGTCCAGAACAGTCGCCACGGTGACGACGAAGAAGCGATTCAACTCTATGAGCGCTGTCTGTCCCGTCCTCCATTTTATCTCGGCGCCCTGCTGAACCTCGGACTGCTGTACGAGGACAAGGAAAACTACGGGGCCGCTCAGTATTGCTTTGAGCGTGTTCTGAAGTACGACCCGAACAACGAACGGGCGTTACTGTTCCTCAAAGACATCGAAGCTACCAGCGGGATGTATTACGACGAAGACTCTCTCAAGCAGGCGCAGCGCCTGGAGCAGTTGCTCAATCGTCCTGTGACCGATTTCGAACTGTCGGTTCGGAGTCGAAACTGCCTGGCCGTCATGGGAATCAACAGCCTTGGTGACCTGACCCGCGTCAACGAACAGGAACTGCTTGCCGGAAAGAACTTTGGGGAAACCTCGCTGACGGAAGTTCGCGAACTGATGCGACAGCACGGCTTGTCACTGGGACAGTTCGAACACGAAAAACAGCGCGAACCCGTTTTCGATTCCCGCGATCTCTCACCAGAAGATCAGGCCAAACTGACGATGTCTGTTGCGGACCTGAATCTCTCTGTTCGTAGTCGCAAGTGCATGACCCGCCTGGGGATTGCCACGATCGGTGAACTGGTTTCCAGAACCGCTGATGAATTGCTGTCGGCTAAGAACTTCGGTGTGACATCACTGAACGAAATTCGAGACAAGCTGGCCGAGATCGATATTAAGTTGCGAAATGATTAGTGCCTTGTTCTGATGGGATCCGCACATCCCGGCTTTCGGTAGATGACACGCACACTCCGCATAGTGGAATTTCGCCTATGCGGAGTGAGAGGCGGTCCGATGAGTTTTTTAAATCATGTGTGATGTCCTGCCACGCGGACACGAGCGTTTTTATTGTTAAAGCACTCGCTGCAAGGGCATCTGGTAGAGCGAACTGCTCTAGGCCGTTTGCATGGTATTGAAGCGGGTGAGTGAAGGGGGTTCAATAGATGGTCCCTTTCCTTTCGCCTGCTGAACCATGAAAACCAATGCTGGAAATGCTGTAGCAATGACCACCGTGGGTTTCGGTGACGCCCGGTTTGAGGAAATCGCTCAAAAGGTCCGTTCTGGAGAACGGCTTACTTTTGATGAAGGTGTCTGGCTTGACGAACAGGCCGACCTGATTTCTTTGGGAACTCTTGCGCATCAGGTGCGAACAAAACGTCATGGAAACGTGGCGTACTACAACACCAACGTTCATCTGAATCCAACGAATGTCTGTGTTTATCGCTGTACATTCTGTGCATTTCGCTCAGATCTGAAATCAGAGAAGGGGTATGTCTTCTCGGATGACATGATCCGGGAACGGGTACTCGAAGCAAAAGCACAAGGGGCCACAGAAATCCACGTCGTCGGCGGACTCCACCACAAAAAGAAGTTCGACTGGTATGTCGACGTTGTCCGGATCATTCATGAAACCTGGCCTGAGATCCATATCAAAGGCTGGACCGGCGTCGAGATCAACTGGTTTGCCCACCTGACAAAAAAGCCGTACGACTGGATCCTTCAGCAACTGATCGACGTCGGTCTGGGGAGCCTTCCGGGGGGAGGGGCAGAGATTTTTGACACGGAAGTTCGTGCCAAAATCTGTGAACACAAGGCCGATCCCGAAAGCTGGCTGGAGATTCATCGAACCGCGCACCAGTTGGGGCTGCGTTCGAATGCGACGATGCTGTATGGCCATCTGGAAAATGCCCATCATCGCGTCGATCACCTGCTCCAACTTCGGTCACTGCAGGATGAGACGGGTGGATTTCAGACGTTCATTCCACTGGCATTTCATCCAGACAACACAGGCATGACATACATCAGGAAGCCTACGGCCCATCAGGATTTGAGAACGATGGCCCTGTCCCGGCTTCTGCTGGATAACTTCGACCATATCAAAGCCTACTGGATTATGCTCGGGGAGCAGACCGCTCAAATCGCTCTCAATTTTGGAGCTGATGATATCGACGGCACTGTGGTTCATGAAACAATTTATCATGAAGCAGGAGCGAAAACTCCAGAAGGGTTGACTGTGACTCAGCTTCACCAATTGATTCGTGAAGTGGGTTGCGAACCCGTGGAACGTGACACGTTGTATCGACGCGTCATTCGAAATGGCGCAGAGTGGTCGATCGGCGACCCCGTGCTGCTTCGATCGTAAATAAGGTTAATTATCTCTTCTCAGAGGATTGCTTGGAGAAACATGAGTTCACGCAGCCAGATTCTCCGATCGGTCCGCCAGTTCCTTCCGCAGGCAACAGAGTTGCCCGACCATAACGGAAACTGGATTCAGTACGACGATCTCGCAGCTCAGTTTGCAGGCGTTCTGGAGTTCGTGGGAGGAGAATGTCATGTTATCAATTCCACCGCTGACATCCTTCCCCATCTGAAAGAAGAAGCCGCTCCCGGCAAGGTCGTGGTCAGTAATGTCGACGGCGTCCCGGGAACATTGGACCTGAAACAGATTTCGGATCCCCATGATCTGGCGGGAGTTGATCTGGCTGTCTTCTGGGGGGATCTCGCGGTTGCCGAAAACGCTGGCATCTGGGTCAACAATAAGAATATCCCTCACCGGGCGATTTACTTTATTACGCAACATCTGGTTCTTGTTGTTCGTCTGAAAGATTTGGTTCCGCATCTGCATGCGGCCTATGAACGAATCGACGTGACGGCCAGTTCCCTGGGATGTTTTATTTCCGGCCCTTCAAAGACCGCCGACATTGAACAGTCTCTGGTCAAAGGAGCACACGGGGCACGGACCTTGAAAGTGTTCCTTGTTCGGGAATAATTCACCACTCTTTCTCAAAGCAAACTGATCACGAATACGAAAGTCCCTTGCGTCTCATGGAACAGCAAGCCGCGAATCTGTACGATTATCCGAAGTATTATGATCTCCTCTTCGGGTCGGATTCTCTCGCCGAATTTCACTTCCTGCAGCAGTGCTTCGAGAAGTATGCCAAATGCAAGGTCAGCCGGTTGTTTGAGCCGGCGTGCGGCACCGGACGATTGATTTATCGTCTCGCGGGAGCCGGCTATGAAGTTGCCGGGAACGACATCAATCCCAAGGCGGTTGATTACTGCAATAAACGACTTGTTCGCGGGGGATTTCCCGCCAGTGTCACCGTCGGAGACATGGCCGACTTCAAGGTCAAAAAGAAGTTTCACGCCGCGTTCAACACGATCAACAGCTTTCGCCACCTGTCATCCGATGCAACCGCGGAAAGTCATCTTCATTGCGTGGCCGAAGGTCTGGCAAAAGGAGGGCTTTATATCCTCGGACTGCATCTCACCCCCACACGAGGAACCCGAGTCGACCACGAAGAATGGACAGCCCGTCGCGGTCATCTGCAAGTCAATTCTTCAATGTGGTGCAAGAAGCTGGACCTGAAAAATCGGAACGAAGTTCTGGGGATGACGTTCGATGTCTACACCCCCACCAAAACGTTGCGACTCGTCGATGAGATGAATTACCGCACTTATACAGATCAGCAATTTCAGAAATTACTGGCCCGGGTTCCTGAGCTGGAGGTCGCGGCGCTGCACGATTTCGTGTATGACATTAAAACGGAAGTTACGATCCAACCGGAAACAGAAGATGTCGTGTTCATTCTTCGCAAGAAGTGAACACGCTTGACCGCACTCACATCACTGGACGGGAGACGATTTAATGCCGCTGCACTCGCTTTCGGAGAGTTCTTTTTCTGACAGGTCTTTTTCTCTGTCTCGTCGAGACTTTCTGGCCCGCAGTTCCGCTGCACTGGCAGGCTTGATGGTCCTCCGCGTGGGACATGGAGCCGAGTCGAAAAACTCGATCCGGTTTGCCTTGCTGTCGGATACACACATTCCGTCGTCACCAGAAGTGATTGCTCGTGACACGAATATGACGGAGAACCTGAAACAGGTTGTCGGCGAACTTCTTCGGCTTGATCGCAAACCGCAAGGGGTCATTATCAATGGGGACTGTGCCTATCTGAAAGGACTCCCGGCAGACTACGCCAATCTGGCCCAATGCCTGCAGCCGATCATCGATGCCCAACTTCCCTTACATGTGACGATGGGAAATCATGACGATCACGAGCCGCTATACAATGCACTGTCAGGGCAACGTCCGAAAACACCGCTGGTTGGGTCGCAGCATGTCACCGTGCTTGAAACTCCGTTCGCCAATCTGTTTCTTCTCGACACCCAGAAAGCGGTGAATGTCGTCACCGGAGAACTGGGAAAAGAACAATTGAAGTGGCTGGGACAGGCACTGGATGCCCGGGCCGACAAGCCCGCGATTCTGATCGCACATCATACCCCCCAGTTCACCCCTCCAGCTGAAGGCAAAGTCTGGTCGGGAATCGCGGACACAGCAGAGTTTTTTGACCTCATTGATTCAAAGAAGCAGGTGAAAGCGTTCATCTTTGGTCATTCCCACCGCTGGAATATCAGTGAACGGAATGGAGTGCATCTGGTGAACCTGCCGCCGGTGGCCTATGTTTTTTCCAAAGACATCCCAAACGGCTGGGTCGATGCAGAAGTGCGTGAAAACGGAATCAATCTGAAACTCCATACGATCGATCCCGCCCATCCGAAAAATCTTGAAATCGTGAATCTCACCTGGTGATATTTAGAGCAGTTTGTCAGGGGTTCTTATTAGTGCCGCGAACAAAACCTCTCGAATAGTGAGAATTCCCTTTCCGCGAGCGAATCGCGGACGGTTTTGTTAGGGGTTCTTAGGGCAAACGGCTCTGGAAAAAAGATCAAAACTCGAATCAATTGCTTCCGTCCTCCGCTCCTCCTCCCTCACTACTGCCGGAGATTATTCGTGATGATAAGACTGCTTTTCACCTGCGTTGCCAGTCTGCTGCTGGCCGGTTCAACAGTTGTCGCCGCAGATCCGCCAGTTTTTCGGGCGGGGGCCGCAACGAATCATATCACTCCTCCGCTGGGAGGAAGCATTGTCGGTGGATTTGGTCCAATGGTGGCCTCTCATATTCACGACGATCTGTTTGCCCGATGTATCGTTCTGGATGACGGCAAGACACAACTGGCACTGGTCGTTTGCGATCTGCTGGGAATTGCGACTCAAGTTACTGATGAAGCCCGGAAGCAGATTCAGGAGAAAACCGGAATTCCGGCAGCCAATATTCTGATCTGTGCCACGCATACCCATTCCGGTGTCACGGCATTAGGACAGAACCGGTTTGCCACCAAACCGACGTTGGACGAGTATCAGAAATTCGTTGTGACACGCATCGTCGATGGGGTTCGCAGCGCGAAAAACAATCTCCGTCCCGCCGAGTTTGCGTTTGGAACTGTCGACATCCCAGAGCATGTTTTCAATCGTCGCTGGCATCTCAAAGAAGGGACAATGCCGGCCAACCCGTTCGGCAGCACGAAAGACATCGTCAAAATGAATCCGGGAGCGGGGAATCCCAATCTCGTGAAGCCAGCCGGGCCGACGGATCCTGCCGTTTCCATTCTCTCCTTCCGTGATCCAGAGGGGGCGCCGATTGCGGTTCTTGCGAGTTACTCTCTGCATTATGTCGGAGGAGTTCCCTCCGGGCATATCTCGTCCGATTACTTTGGAGTCTTCAGTAAACGGATGCTGGAACTGGCGAACCGCAATGACCTGGACCCTCCGTTCGTTCCCATAATGGCAAACGGCACCAGTGGCGACATTAACAACATCAATTTTCGCGAGCCGCGCGGAAGGAAGGCCCCGTACGAGCAAATGAAAAATGTGGCCTATGACGTGGCAGAGAAAGTGGATCAGGCCATCAAAGGTTTGAAATACCGTTCAGATATCACACTGGCTGCTGCGTACAAAGACGCGGACATCAAGTTTCGCCAGCCGAGTGAAGAACAGCTCGCCTGGATGGAGAAAACCCTGGCTGCCGGCCCGCAAAAGCCGGTCGATCTTTCTTTCATTTATGCCGAAAGAGCTCGATCGATCGCCAATCAGGAAAGTTTTCCTCCCATCCCCCTTCAAGTCCTGCGAATCGGTGATCTCTGCATTGGAACGATGCCCTGTGAAGTGTTCGTTGAAATCGGACAGGACTTCAAAAAGAACTGCCCCATTCAGCCGGCCTTCCTGATGTCACTTTCGCATGGCTATTACGGCTATCTTCCCCCTCCTCATCAGCACAAGCTGGGAGGGTACGAAACCTGGCTGGGAACGAACCGGCTCGAAGTCGAAGCCTCGGACAAGATGCTGGCCGAGTTATACGAGATGACCAGACAGGTTCAACCGGCTGCAGCACCGAACGAACCGGCAAAAACGAAGTAATCAGAAACTTCGAAATCACCTCAACTCCGCCCGAAAAATGCAGAGAAACCACGGAAGGACGGAAAATGCGGAAATGAAGAGGGGAGTGGGAGATGTGCTGAAAACAGACTCTCGTTTCAGTGAATCACCGAATTTCTTCACAACCCGTTTTCTTCTTTTCTGTTCCGTAATTTCCGTCTCTACCGTGGTGGAGCATCCGAGTGAGAATTTCCCTGAGTTGAGGTGGATTTTTTTAGAGCCGCGAACAAAACCCCTCAAACCATGAAAATTTCCTTTCCGCGAGCGGATCGGGGGTAGTTTTGTTAGGGGTTCTTATTTCGAAAATCAGGAAAAAGCCCTGCAGGTTTCCGATCCGATATGGGAATCTTTCTCCCCCCTTTGCCGCCGGTCGCCGCTTGACTATGATCCCCGGGCAGCCCGGAAATACACATTCAAACGTTACTTTATAGATCACGTGTGAATTGCTCATGAGCGTTGAATTCAAATTGCCCAACATCGGTGAAGGGGTGAACGAAGCCGATATCGCCGACATCCTCGTTTCTGAAGGGGATGTGATCGAGGCCAACCAGACCGTAATGGAACTGGAAACCGAAAAGGCGGTCTTTGAGCTTCCCTGCTCGGATGGCGGAACGATTGAGAAAATTCACGTCAAACCGGGACAAACCGTTCAGGTGGGGAATCTACTCATGACCCTCAGTGGCGGAAAGAAAGGGAGCGACAAGAAGGAGCCGGAAAAGAAAGAGTCTGAGAAATCAGAAAAAGCAGAAGAAAAACCGGCTGCGAAACCTGAAAAGGCCAAGGAAGACGCTCCCGCAGAAGAACCGGAAACGGAACTGGTCGGAGGGACCATCGAGTTCGAACTTCCTCCATTGGGGGAAGGGGTCTCCTCCGCAGATATCGCTGAGATTCTGGTCTCTGAAGGGGATGTCGTCGAAGCCAACGCTTCGGTGATGGAACTGGAAACCGAAAAGGCGGTGGTCGAGCTTCCACTTCCGTTCGCTGGCAAAATCAAGAAGATTCACGTCAAATCCGGCGATTCGGTCAACGTTGGATCGGTCGTTCTGACGGTTGAAACCAGCAGCAAAGTGGGCAAGTCGGAGTCAAAACCAGCTCCGAAAGAAACTGCGGCAAAAGAAGAGAAGAAAGAATCGGCTCCAGAAAAACCAGCTCCGAAAGAAAAGGAAGCCGCGAAGAAAGAAACCGCTGTTTCCGCTCCTTCCACCTCAGACTCCAATGGGAAAGAGGAAGGGGAACCGGCCGCGGCGGCTCCGTCGACCCGTCGACTGGCCCGTCAGTTGGGAGTCAATTTGAAAGACGTTCCCGGTTCCGGTCGTGGCGGACGTATTACACAGGACGACGTGCAGGCGTTCGTTCGAAACCGCTTGCAGCAAACGGCGAATCTTCCTGCGAAAGCCTCCTCTTCAGGAACCGCGATTTCCGTGGGACCGCTGGCTCCTCCACCACTGCCGGACTTCAGCAAGTACGGACTGGTGGAACGGGAAAAATTGAACAAGATCGCCAGAACGGCCGCCGAAAACCTGACCGTTGCCTGGCAGGTCATTCCGCACGTCACACACCACGATCGGGCCGACATCACCGAACTGGAAGCGGCCAGAAAACGCTTCGCCGCAGGTGTCGGCAAGAACGGTCCGAAAGTGACCATGACTGCCATCGTCATCAAGGCGCTGGCCAAGTGCCTGCAGATTTACCCCAAGTTCAACAGCAGCCTTGATCCGGAAACGCACGAAATCGTTTTCAAGCGTTACTTCAACATCGGCTGTGCGGTGGATACTCCGAACGGTCTTCTTGTCCCCGTCATCAAAGACTGTCACACGAAGAACATTCTCGACATTGCACAAGACCTGACAGAACTCTCCGCGAAAGCCCGTGACCGAAAACTTCCGGTCGATGCCATGCAGGGAGCAACCTGTACAGTCACGAATCTGGGAGGCATCGGGGGAATTGCCTTCACACCAATCGTGAATTACCCCGAAGTCTGTATCCTCGGAATGTCCCGAGGACAAACCGAATTACGACTGGTTGACGGCAAGGTCGAAGAACGCCTGATGCTGCCGCTCAGTCTCTCTTACGATCACCGGGTCATCAACGGCGCAGACGCCGCAAGATTCGTCAGCACGCTCTCCAGCCTGTTGGCCGATCCGTTCCAGCTACTGACGACGATGTAACAACCATCTCGGTAAGAGCAGGCTGTATCCTTCAAAACCCAGCATGTGGGGCGTCCCATCAGAGTTCAAGCAAGATTCTGAATGAACGCCCCATGTGCTGGGTTTCGCATTCGCTCAACGCCAATCGACTTTTCTTCCTCTTTGCGTTCTTCGCCTCTTTGCGGTGAAAATGTCCTTCTATTCTTCCTGCCGCAGCAGTTCCTTGAACTCCGGCAGATCCCGGAAAGTTGCCAGATCGGGGTCGACTTTCATCCAGTCGAACTGATTGAAGCCGAGTGCGATTGATCCTTTCAACAAAGCGATGGCTTCTTTTCGCAATTCCGGAATCTGCTGTTGATTCTCGGAATCCTCCCCTTCTTTCTGAATCGCTTCAATCGCTCGCCCATAAACACAGGCCATGTTGTACGGGAAAAAACGATCATTGGGAAAATGGTCCGCCCGGTCTCTGACGAATTGAACCGCCTCTTTCCATTCCCCATGAATCGCCTGAACGATGCCCACTCCGGTGACAGCCTGACTGTCATCAGGGTCAAGTTCCAAAGCCTTGCGGAAATCCTTTCCAGCCGCGTCGATGTTCTCACGACGCAGATAAGTATTTCCTCGCATGGAGTAGGCTTCCGACAAATCGGGATTGATCGTAATGGCCAGCGTGTAGGCAGTGATGGCCTCATCCAGTTCGTTCCCCATCACATGCACATTTCCGTTCTCAACGAAATTCCAGCCAGGGAGTCGGTGTCGCCATTCCCTTAAACCGGAGTCCGCAATTTGCATGTTTCGTGTGTTTTTCGCATCGCGAGCCTGATTGCGAAACCGTCTCAATTCACCAACGGCGGATTCCGTTCCAATTTCAGACAGGGCGTAAACGACCTCAGAGGCCATATCATCAGAAGAATTGTTCAACATTTCCCCCAGCCCCTGAACCGCCTGATCATTGGCGACACGGCGATAAATTCCAATGGCCGCTTCCCTGAGCGGCTGGCTCTTTCCGGCGGCCACCTGCTTTGCCGTTTTCAGTTGCGTCTCCAGTGGAAGATGGGCCGCCAGTTCAAGAGCCGCGAGTTGTTCGTCATCGTTCAGTGTCTCCAGCAGAGCAAGAACCTGACGACAATGATCGTCTGATCCCACCCGGCCAATGGCTTCAATCAATCGGTAACGGGGAATGTTGGAATTCTGAAGTTGTGCGATCAGTAACGGAGCCGCCGCCGTTTCTTTCATCTCTTCAATAAGAGCCAGTCCAGAGTTGGAGATCTGCTGATGAGCGGACAATTGTCTCATAACGTGAGCCAGAGCAGACCGCCGGGATGCCGTATCAGGACTCTCCTTCAACACCTGAAAAGCGACTCCACGCACGGAAAGATCGGGATCATTCAAGGCCGCGATACAGAGTCCGTCTAATTCGGGATGTCCCAGTTGCTGCAGCACTTCCAGAGCAGTCCTTCTGACGTCCGGCAACATCTCTGCCACACATCGAATCAGATAACGATCCCAGTCCGGGTGATAATGGGTTGCCAGAATCGGAAGCACAATCTGACGCGGCACCTGAATTCTGGAACCTTCCAGTTCCTTCAGGAGTTGTTCACGGTTCTCCCGGGTTGTCACCGTCGTGAGTGCTTCCAGGGCCAGTTCCGCATCCTCCGGTTTGTTTCCCAGAAGCAGTTCGGTCAGAAACGAATTCGCCTGAGATTGATACCCCAGCGCCAGTATTGCATCGCGACGCAGGTCTAAATCCTCGGAGTCTGCCAACTCCATCAGAACAGGAAACGCGTCACTTCCCAGTCGTCGTCCACCGATCTGCAAGGCAGCACGTCGTCCCCAGAGATGGCCGGTACGGATTTCACGCAACAGGGCATCGACCGAGATTCGTTGATAAATGTCTTTCAGGAGCGCGGTCGTTCCCTCCAGTTCATCTGCATGCAGGTGGCGACCGGCTTCGTCCCATTCCAGAGCTTCGCGGTTTTCTTCCGGAACCTGACACAATGCAATCTGCCGCAGTTCCGGCAACACAGGGAGTTGCATCAGGAGTGGATTCTCGTCACGGCGAAACCGAGTGGTTGTTGCCAGCCAGCTGAACAGAACCTCATCACACGGAGTGGAGCCTGATTCCCATTTGACTAGAAACCGCTCTCCTCCCTGATTGCGAATCTCAGTGATTTGTCTGGCGAGTTCGGCGGAATTGACCCGATTCAAGTGACCATGAATTCTCATGACCGCCAGACATTTCTCCGGGCCGGTTCGTTCTGTAATCAAACCCAGCCGGGCATTCTGCTGACGGCTCACGTCCAGTTCCAGAATCTCTTTTCCTTCCGGTTGCACCTGAAGTGTCAAGGAAGGAATGACAGGGAGCGAATCGAGTCCGAAGAAGACCGTCCAGATCGTCGTGGCTTTACCTGGTCGAACGGTGATCGTTTTCGGAGTGTCCAGTTGTGTTTGAGCACGGGGGTGTTGCTCGGGAGTCCAGTCAATCTCCAACGGAGAATTTCGAAACCGACGGGATGTCCCAGGGCCGACCGGATAGCTTCGCGAATCGGTCTTCAGTGTGATCTGATCTCTCGGGATGACAATCTCTTCATCCGTCCGGTTTCCAACAGAAACCCGTAAGACCGCGTATCGGAAACCTTCTCCTGAGTAAACATCATTGGAACCAATGAAACAACGTTCGACCCAGAGAATGACCGGCAATTCCGCGAGCGAAGCAACACTCTCGCCATGGGGAAGTCGGGAAGTGGTGAGGATTCGTGCTCGCAGTTCCTCAACATCCGCTTCAACATCTTTCGAATAGTCTTCCGCACTGACCGGAATCGGCAGGAGCAGCCCCAGAACCAGAACCCCCGGCAGGAATGCGGAGTTTGTTGTCAGTATTCTTCTCAGAAGTGCGGGCAAACTGGAGATCATCACGAATACACCGGTGAGTCGTGGGAACAATTTCATAACCACTCCGGCATCAGCCGATGAACATGAAGTATTCAGTGTTCTGCCACGCGGCGAGCAGCGTTTCATCCATCGAGACGACTGCTGCGCGGGCACCCGGTAGAGCAAACTGCTCTAGCCGATGAAACTCAGGACGACAGACAGCCCGAAGGTGATCGCTGAGCCTGTCCTTTTCTGCCGGACAGGCTCAGCGGCACCGCCCGACCATTATATCTTCCACCGAGCGTCTCAACAGTCCCAAATTGTGATGCCAGGACTCTGACTCGGGTTACACCACTTTCCATTCGTCGCGATATTCACGGGTCAGCCACTTGTTCTGACCGGTTCCATTGGTGAACTGTTCCGTTGCGGGATCCCACTGAATTCGTTCGCCGTACCGGTAAGAGAAGTTCAACAGGTGACAGGCATTGACCGTATGCGCCCCGACTTCCACCGGACAGATCGGGTCTTTGCGTGATCGGATCGAATTCAGGAAATTCACATAATGATTTGTGCTTTCCTGAAGGACCGGTTTGTTTGACCCGAGCAGTTCTTTGGCAACCGCTTCCACTTTTTGATTCAGTTCGGCCGATTCATCTGTCGCACCACTGATCGGGAACTTGAAGTCGGCGACAACCTTTCCGTTCAGGGTCAGCTTGAATTCTCCCCGTTTGACGAACAGTTCTCCGTTCGCGCCGAAGAACGTAATTCCATTCTCGGGAACGTGCGTCACTTCGACCCCATTCGCATAAATCAGTTTACTTCCCGATTGGGCCTGCAAGGGGTTCTCGGTCGGAATCACCTCAACCGGTCCGGAATCGTCCATTCCGAGTCCCCATTGAGTAATATCCATGTGATGGGCTCCCCAATCGGTGACACCTCCGCCGCCGAATTCCCAGTAGCGACGCCACATCGGGTAGTGCGTGTGCATGCCGCGCGGGCTGAGCACCGTGTTATAAGGCCGGTCCAGCGACGGTCCGAGCCATAATTTCCAGTCCAGTCCGGCATCGGGTTCTTCTTCAGGAAGATCACAGGCTTTCGCCGGTCCACCAAACCCGGCGTGAACACGTTCGATTTTTCCGAGCACCCCTCCCCGAACAATTTCAGTTGCCCAGCGAAATGCGGGTGCAGAGCGCTGCATCGACCCCGTCTGAAAAATTCGTTTGTTGTTGCGAACCGCTTTAGTCATGGCCTGAGCTTCATGAATCGTCTCGCTCAACGGCTTTTCACAGTAGATGTCTTTCCCCGCATTGGCCGCGGCAATCACGATGGGAGCATGCCAGTGATCCGGAGTGACCACAACCACCGCATCCAAATCCGGCTGAGCGAGAAGTTCACGAAAGTCCCGGTGAACTGTGCAGCCTTTTGATGCGGTGCCTGCCTTCTGTCCGTTCAGTTCGTCGGTCCTCTTTGCCGTGGCCTCCCGTCGCGTCTGATCAACATCACAAACGGCCACCACCTGAAAGCCAGGGATTTTGACAAACTCCGGGAGGAGAACCGATGTCTGCTTGCCGGCTCCGATGAATCCGATGGTCACACGGTCACTGGCGGGAACGTCGAACGCCATGGCGGATCTGGAGAATAACGCCGGAGAGACCGACACCGCGGCAGCGGTTTTCAAAAACGAACGTCGATTGAATGACGGCAGGCTCATCAATTCATCCTCATGTGAACGCGAAACGAAAGCAACACTTGATGTCACTGTACTATAATGCATCGGCAACGAAGACCAACGCAAGGGAAAGTGGCCTCAGAACCCGGGCTTTCGCTTTATTGAAAACGGCCCGGGAGGGCAAGGCTCCCGCCGAGCCGCAAGCCATGGAAAGCCTGATCATTCATGCGGCTCAGCAGGAGCTTCGCCCTCCCGGAAATTGCCCGTCTTGAAACAGGCAAAAGCCCTGACTTCAGAACGAACCAATTATTGACTTCGCCTCAAACTTTTTTAGAGGCGCGAACAAAACTGTTCAAAGATGGAGAATTCCTTATCTGCGAGCGGATCGTGGAAAGTTTTGGCAGGACTTCTTAGCATCTGAAGATCGAGTGAGGTGCCGGGAGATGTGTTATCTTCCGGAGAATAGGGAAGACGGTGTAAATCCGTCGCGGTACCGCCGCTGTGACCGGGGACAAAAGCCGCAGATGCCACTGTGATCCGTTTTTATCATTTTTTAGTGATAAAAGCTCACGGGAAGGCGCGGTGAGTCGGATGATCCGGAAGTCAGAAGACCTGCCTGACGCTCAGAGTTTGCATTCACGCCCGTCGTGAATGACATATGAGTCTGTGCCTGCGCGCACAGTTTGAGACAACGGATTATTGTCATGAGTTCTGCCTTCCGGGAAGAGCGTGCGCTCTCCTTCTGTTCTGCGCCGCCCATTTTGCGACGACGGCATCGGCGTGGATTTACGCTGATTGAATTACTCGTCGTGATCGCGATTATCGCCATTCTGGTGGCGTTACTTCTCCCCGCCGTCCAACAGGCCCGCGAAGCGGCCCGACGAACAGAATGTAAAAACCGGTTAAAGCAAATTGTTCTCGCATTACATAACTATGCAGACGTTTATCGTGAGATGCTGGTGCCGTATCAGATTGAAGACCAGAAGAACCTGAACAACGGCGGAACCAATTCCACCGGACAATCCCAGTATTGGTTCGGATTAATTAATTGGGACGAACCAGTGGAAACACGTTTTGATTATACCAAGGGGCCATTAGCTCCATTTATGGAAACAAATTACACCGCATTTCAATGTCCAAACCTTGGCCCAACACAACTTGACACCGTGAAGTTTGGAAAACTGGCGAGCGGATATGCCTATAACGGACACTACCTTTCCAGAAGTTCGACGCTCGGATGGTTCGACGATGGCACAGGCAACTGGGCGTTTGGTCCAAGCCCTGAGCCGTTGGCCCGTCGATTCCGCGACATTCAACAGATGACTGCAACCATCGCGTTTGCAGACAGTGCCATCTATGAATCCTGGACCGGAAACAATCTGACAGAGAACTGGATTCTGGAACCTCCCAGAAATGATGTGCCGACCGTCCATTTCCGACATTCCGTTTCCGCAAACGTTGCTTTCCTTGACGGCCACATCGAAACATGGGGAATGGGATGGAAACCTTTAGGGTATGATCCTGATGGGACCTCTCCAGACACAATAGCCAACAGGAAGCACCAACTTGGCTATATCGGAAATAATCTCAACGATCCTGATCGACAGAATGAGTGGTATGACCGTGAGTAAACTGCTGCTTGCACCTATAGAATTTTCAGCCACACCACTTCATAACCATCTACTTATCAGCAGGCAACAATGGTGTCAGTCCGTCCATCTCATACTCACTGGCTTTTGCTAATGGTGCTGATCATTGCCGTAGGCTGCGGTTCCACCGTTTCGCAGGATACGGTAGAACGAAGTTATCTGCATCCGAAATCTAAAACGCACTATCTCTTTGTTGGTAAATCCGAAGAGATCTTGAATCACTCAAAGATTCGGGAGGAGAAACTTTCAATGGGAGCGTATTGCTCGACTTGTCAGAAATGGCATGCATTGCCACCTATGGAGGTCGTTCAGAGGCAACCGAAAGCGCGTCTTTGCCCGAAAACGAAAACTCCGCTCTCATTCGAAGGCCCTGTACCGGAATCAGTGATTCGAATTGAAGTCCCCTGACCTCACTGGCTGGCAGGTTTGGCCGCGAAGCTGATGGATTGAAACCCGGCGGCCTGGCAGGTGTCGTAGAGTTTGACCAGATCTCCCAGTGGAACGTCGGGCGCGGTGTCAAAGATGATCGGGTTCTCCGTGTCGAGTTCCGCGAGCGCTTTGAGCTGCGTTCTCAACTCGGGGATCGATGCATACAACGTGTCGTTCATGTCGACGGTTGTCTGCTGCCGGTTCGGATCGAAGCGAAGTTTCAGCCAGATATCGATTTTGGGGGACGATTCCTGCGAAGCAACGGCGTCTGTGCTTTCGATTCCTCCGGCACGGGAAAGAGGGGCTGGTAACAAGAGTGCGGTTTGTCCGCCGCCTGATGTGACAACGAAGAACATCAGCAGAAACAGAACGACATCGATCATGGAGATCATCGCCCCCATTTCATGATGACGATGGAGTCCGGCCGGAAGTTTCATTGTCTCTCCTCCGTTTCACCAGTCTCCTGAAAGACATCGAACCCGAAATTCGTGACGGCATGCTTCGCACAGGCCAGCATGATCGGTTCGATCACGCGATAATGAGCTTTTCGGTCTCCCTGAATACGGACCCAGAAGTTGTCCCGATCCAGAGTTTTGGACTGTTCGATCATCTCCTCAATTTCGGCAGACGTCACCACTTTCCCGCCGACAAGATAAGTTCCGTCCTGTTGCACAATAATCATCAGTCGATGCGGGGAATCGTCGTGCTGTCCCCATGTTGCAGTGGGAAGTTCCACCCCCTCTACCGGCAGCCCCTGACTGAAGTGTGACGCCACCATAAAGAAGATCACCAGGTTAAACACAACGTCGATTAACGGCGTCATATTCACCTGAGTCATCACTCGTCGGGTTATTCCGGGCAAACGCATGGGGCTAACTGTTCATCGGGGGGAGAAGGAGACTCACGCAAAGGCGCAAAGAGTATTTGTTTGACGTTCAACATGAATTCATCATTTTCAATTCAGGAAACGGTCAGGAGATTTCAGTACAGAATGGTCTCTCCTTTTGTGAATGACTGATCTATATTCACATATTGTTGTTTATATTTATTCGTACGATTCGTTATATTCGTGGTTTTCAAATAATTCACATCAGACCTCTACAAATAAGCATAAGGCATCATCTCAAAATCTTTGCGCCTTAGCGCCTTTGCGTGAGATCATTCAATTCCTTTCAATGTGTTCGAGTAGGTCCCGGAGCAGTTTCCGGCTTGCGGCGTTTGCGTTGTGTTGAGACGAGTCGTTCCGACAGCAATGCGGCCTCGGCGATGAATTCGTCGGTCCGGTTTCGGAACCAGGCGTGTGTCGACATCGCAGGGATGGCCACCAGCAACCCGAAGAGTGTTGTTACCAGCGCTTCTGAAATGGCGGGGGCGAAATCACTGGGGGTGGGATTCGCTTTGCCTGCGAATTCTCCGAACGCCTGAATCATCCCCCAGACGGTTCCTGTCAGTCCCATCATGGGAGCGATGGCACCGATCACGGCGAGATAGTCCACCTTTCTGGCAAATCGTGCGGCGTACTCCTGAGCGGTGTCTTCCATCGCTTTTTCTGCAGCGTCATATCCATACTGCAGCGACTCCAGTCCGGCCAGTGTGATGGCAGAAAGCAAACACGGATGTTCCCGACAGGTCTGTTCCGCCTGAGTCACCTGACCAGAGGTAAGCTGTTTCTGAAGTTCAATCGCGAGAGTTTGCGGCAGGAGAGTTTCACGGCGGATACTGAGAAGATGTTCAATAATCATCGCAACCATGGCGACACTCAGAGCGATGGTCGCATAGCCGATCCATCCCCCGGCATGAATCAGGGCACGCGGATTGAGGCGTCCTCCTTCAAACACTCCCCCCGCGGCAAAGACAGAACCGGGAAAGCCGATCAGCAAGGAGATGATCATCCCCCAGAGCAAACAATAACGAACTGAAGAGAAGACTCCTGTTCGGTTCGCCTTTTCAGTTTGTCTCTTCCATAGAGACATGATTCACCTTAACGTGCGTCTCGACGCACCCTACTGACTTACGGACTGTTTGTTTCCGGGAATTTGGATCGGGCCAGTTTCGTTTCCCGCGACCAGGGATACCGGACAATCAGCTCACGATACAGATTTTCCCCTTCTGTGTTGAGACCGGTTCTGCTCAGGTTTTCGCCGGCTTCGAACAACGCCCGGGCGGCCAGAATTTCGTTGTTGGCATAAACAAACGGAATCCACAGGGCTTCTCCGGCGGCCGCTCGGAAGTCTCCCATCACTTCAAACCCACGAGCATAGAGATAGTGCGGGCCAGGGCGGAGTTCTTTGGGAAGACGTTCCATCTGCTCCTGCCAGCGTTGCAGCGACTCCTCATGTACCCGACCGGAAGCCAGTTCGAGGCGCCAGAGTTGAGCCTTGGCGTATGTGGAGAAGATCGGCTCCGTATTGCGTGTCAGTTCCCTCAGACGTTCTTCGGCTCGTTCCCCCTGCACCGGATCCAGCAGCAAAACACTGGCCGCGAGCAGATGCTGCGAAGGGGAGTTCATAGAAAGCCAGCGCTGCATTTCGACCCGCAACGCATCGGGAATCACCTGCGGAGACCACACCATCGGGGCGATTCCCCAGTGTCGTGTCGCGGGGTCGGTGTTGAGAATGGTTTGAAAGTCGTGCATGGCCCCGCTGAGGTTTTGCAGCCGGAGTTCCGCCTGCACGATGAGGGCGAGAATCTCCCGGTCCACCCAGGTTCTCGGTTCAGACTTCACGGCCAGTCGAAGTGACTGAATGGCCTTGTCAGTCTCTCCGTTTGTGAACTGTTCTCGCCCGAGCAGGTGTTCTTTGACGTAATGGGTTTCGATCCGCTCAATGCGATCCGAGGGGATGCGTTGCAAGGAGACTCGCGTTTGCAAAGCGAGTTCAGAACCGGTGAACTCAATAATTTCGCCGATGGAGGTGATCGGTTTACTGGCTCCGACCGGAATGTGTGTCACCCGATCTTGTGCTCTGGCATCGACAAGAAGGAATTGCCAGACCATGACGGCGACGATCAGAACACCGCATTTCCGGCGGCTATGAAACATTGGCGACCTTTTCGGTCGATTCCGTTTTCTCGACCGCAGGTTGAGGTTCTTTCCGAAACAACAGCGGGATGATCAAGAGGAATCCTGCAGAAATCGCCATGTCAGCGACGTTAAAAATTCCGGTTCTCAGGTCACCAATACCGAGATTCAGGAAGTCGATGACATAACGGAATCGCACCCGATCGATCAGATTTCCCAGTCCTCCGGCGACTACGAGAGCCAGCGGAAGATACGACATCAGTTCCATACGACGGGGGACAATCAGGCCGATTGCCAGTCCGAGCAACACAATTCCGTTTGAAACCGTTAAGACCCAGAAACGAACTTCAGGAGGGGTATTCGCCAGCAGACTGAGGAACGCTCCGTGATTTTCTGCGTACTCAATACGAAAGAGGTCATTGAAGAAAATCTGCGGAGGTTGCCCCTTCCAATGATAAACGGCATGGGCCTTGGATGCCTGATCGAGACCGACAATCACCAGAATCAGTAATGCCAGCGAGCGAATCCGACTGCCACGTGACAGAAATCTTCGAGCAGGAGTCGGTTTCTCCGCTGAAGAGGATGGGGCAGGCTGCGTCGGGGGGGCCAGTTCGGTCATGGTGATGCAAACGACTTTGTCGGATTGTGTCAGATTAAGGAACAGGGAAACGATCGTTTGCCATAGAGGCATTAGGAGGTAGGGATGAGGATTCAGGAACGGATAATCGTCTCTTCCTAAATCCTATCTTCTAATTCCTAACTCCTCTCAATCTCTAATTCAGGGGTTTTCTCGCGACATCAGGATTGAACGGGTGTCACGATAGACATAACGTCCCTGATTCTGTTTCGCCAGTTCCACTAGAAAATTGGCACTCTCAACATACGGGGATTTTGAACCACGTCCGAATTCAATACAATGAATGATCGTTCCCCCGCGGTTGTGTCGCTGAATCTGCTTCATGTCGGCGGGATGCAGTACCGATTCCGCAGCGCCGTCGGTGAGCAAAAACAAGACATCGGGATTAAACTTCAAGCCTTCCAGTATCGCCGGAAGATGGTCGGTTCCGGCAGAAGGGGTGATGTCTCGTATCTGTTCGGTCACACGCAGACGATGGGCGTCGGTGCCTCGAAAGACATCAAACCGACCACCGCGGGTGTCGAGAGTAAACACGTTCTGATTGTAGAAAATCACCTGAAACTGTTGCGATTCGTCAAGCTGCTGGATGCTGGAGAGCAGTTCCAGCTTCGCCGCCTGCAACGCCTGATCCTGTGCCATACTGGAAGAGCGATCGATGACATACACAAACCGTTTTCCGGTCGCCCCGATTCCGATGAATGAGGTTCCTTTGCCCCCTCCACCAGGAACGTCCCCCAGACCGGTTCCACTCCCCGTTCCCTGTCCACTTCCAGAACCGGTTGGTTTGATGAGTTGATCGATCTGGGCCGAATTGAGCTGGCTCGCATTGAGTGACGGCATTCCTCCGGCTCCGATAATGATCGCCGGATTCGGGGGAGCCAATTGAGGCATCGTCACGGCAGATGGGGCCGGAATCACCTCTGCGGGAGGTGTTTCGACCGGTGGGGACTCCTCTTGAACTGGAGCCGCGGAAGCCAGTGATGGCCCCCCTCCGGATTCTTCTCCCTGCATTCGAATGCCGACTTCGCGGAAGGAATCTCCTCCATTCCCTGGAAAGTCTCCTCGCGGTTCAGGAGCTTTCCAGAATACGAAAAGCAGCACAATCAGTCCCAGATGCAGAAACAACGATCCGAGCCAACTGGGGAACTTCAGCCAATTCGTCGCATCGGTGAATGAGGTGGAATCAGTCGACGTGAACAGCATTCCAGACGAGGCCACGCGCACTGCTCCAGCATGTCCGGCGGAAGGGGCCTGATGCGTGCCAGTGGTTTCAGTGCTGCGTTGAGTATTCACAAAAACATTTCAGTATCAACAAATTCCGCATCAACAAATTCCGGGTGGCCCGGCCAATCTGGCCGGGTCGCGTCGCGACAAGACGCTTCACCCTCTGCGTTCAATTTCAGAGAAAGAACCCATTCTTCTGTTCGGTGATCGATCGACGATTGACGGTCGGTGAAGAGAGTGGATGCCGTAGGGTAAAAGCATCTTGTGCCTGCGGCACCCGGCCACATTGGCCGGGCCACCCGTAATTCGACGACTGCTTTAAGTGTACGCCCGCAGGGAAAAAAGGGTCAATGTTTTCTCTGCACGCGACGGTGGATTGGAATGTGTTGGGTTTCTGCCGGAGAGAATCAGAATCAACGACGATTACAAAACCCTTCTTTTCTTGCCGGTCTCTCCAGCATATGCTTTCTGACTGTAGATGTGTCAAAACACACTGCACCACTGAAAAGACAAAGGCAAACCACTTTGACGGGATCACACGGACTCCGATTTGATCGGACCCAGTTCTGGGTCATTCATCGCCGTCTGGAGTACGGTCCCTTCGATTATGACTGGTGCTGCGATCTGAGTGGGGTGATGCTGCATTATCAGGGGGTCAAGTTTGGAGAGATCTACAGTTGTCACGAATTTTTCGCGGACATGAGTGATTTTCGCCTGCCACGCCGAGTCGTGCATGTCGCCAGCGTCGTGATCGGATGCACCGCCCTGGGGATCTCTCGTGGATACAACTCATTGGAACGATTGGAGTTCCTCACCGAAACCCTTAAGCAGTTCGACTGCAACTCGTTTGTCCCCGGCACTCTGGAATTTGACGAGAACGAATTGGATGAATTTGATCAATAACTGGTTCCGGAGATTTTTGCATGTCAGCGCCGCAAAGAAATGCGTCTGGATCAATTACGACAAATTCGTCTTGAGCCACCTGCAAACCCTCCGTTAGAGTGATGTGCAGTGGGCTCCCCTGTTCTGGCAGGATTTTTCGTTCTCAGTTTTATTTCCGCTCTCACAGCATTGCGACAACACAAGTAACGGCACACAACTGACAGGATCGTCAGTGTCGCCGATGGTATTGATAAGAGTACACGGTGAGTTCAGCACAAGGGACGGAGCGAACACCGGCACACCCCGAATCAGAGGGTGTGCTCGGTCGTTTACTGGAAGCACTGACTCTGATGGCCGCCCGACGACCGGGGGTCACGCTGACATTCGTCGCGTTGATGACCCTCGTTTCCATCGGGATCACCGGACGTTTTCTCACGTTCAAAACGAATCGTGCCGACCTGATCGATCCCAATCAGGAATTCCATCATCGCTGGATGCAATTCGTCGAAAAATTCGGAGACGACTCCGATGTCGTCGTTGTCGTCGAAGGTGAGAATCCCGATCAAATCCGGCCGGTTCTCGAACGAATCGGAAAACGACTCGACGGAGAACATGAACTCTTCGCCCGGGTTCTTTACAAAGTCGATCCGACCGCGCTGCGACATAAGGCATTGCAGTATCTGGCCCCACAGGATCTCGAACGGGCACAGTCCAAACTGGAAATGTATGCTCCCATTCTAGAAGGACACTGGAATCGGGCCGGTCTCGAATCCTATTGCCGACGCCTGACCAATCACATTCAGCGATTGTCCGAACGTCAGTCCAAGGCAGAATTGAGTGCGTTGCTGAATCAGACACAACGTCTGATTGGCAGCCTTGCCTCGTTCATGCAGAACCCGAGCGGTTTCACCTCACCCTGGCCGGAGGTGCTCTCTGCGGATGACTTCCCCCATATGGATGTTTCGGAACCGCAGTATCAACTCACTCCCAACGGCAAAATGGGGTTTGTTCTCGCTCTGCCGAGAAATGTCTCGACCGATTTTTCAGGATCATCCCGGTCTCTCGCCCGCATGAATGCGATTGTGACCGATGCTCGCAAAGAGTTCGCTGACGTCAAGATCGGCCTGACCGGGATTCCGGTTCTGGAAGCTGATGAGATGCAACGGTCGCAAATCGATATGACCGCCGCCGCGATGATCTCATTCGTCGGCGTATTGATGATTTCCCTGATCGGGTTCCGTGGCATCCGTCATCCGATGATGTCCATGTCGATGATTGCCGTGGGAACTGCATGGGCCATGGGATTCGCCACCATTGTCGTCGGCCACCTCAATATTCTCTCGATGACGTTCGTCACGATCCTGATTGGAGTCGGTGACTACGGAACCCATTACGTGGCATCCTATCTGGAAAATCGGCACAAAGGGCTGCCACTGCTCGATGCACTGGGAACGACCTCTCGCGTTGTCGGTCCCGGGATTGTGACGGCAGCGATTACGACATCCCTCTCCTTTTTCGCCGCAGCATTTACCACGTTTCAGGGAGTGGCCGAACTGGGGATCATCGCCGGTGGCGGAATTCTCTTGTGTGGCGTGGCCACTTTTTGTGTGTTGCCTCCACTGATTGCACTACTGGACCGGCGCCTGGAACCCAAACAACTTCCCGTTCCGTTTCAGGGACACATTCTGCGTAAGGTCGTCAAAACCTTTCCCGGGACCGTGTCCATTGTCGGGTGTGTTGCACTCGTGATCCTGACGGCCTCCATCTTCAAGTTTGAAGATGGCAAATTCGGCTTCCGTATTCGCTACGACTACAACCTGCTCAACATGCAGGCGAAAGGGGTCGAGTCAGTCGAACTGCAACAGAAGGTCTTCGAAGAAGCGGGTGGGTCACTTCTGTACGCCATCTCAATGACCGATTCCGCAGAAAAAGTACGGGAACTCAAAGAGAAGTTTTTAAGCCTTCCCACTGTGGCCCGCGTCGAAGATCTGGCGACCTATTTCCCACCCCATTCTCCAGAAGAGACGAATCTTCTGGTTCAGGCCATGGATGTCCGACTGCAGGGACTCTCTGAGTTGCCACGCGGCATTCCGCAGTTGGATCCCTCTGCGATTGGATCGTCGTTTGAACGGTTACTGGCGGTGCTTCGGGCCTGTCCGGAACCGACAGCTCAAATGGCCAGCCGTCAACTGGATGGGATGCTGGATGGTCTCGACCATCTCCCGTTGGAGCATCAGATTCAATTGCTGGCAGGTTATCAGCAGGGAATGTTGATGGCATTGCATCGCCAGTTTCAGGCGGTCGCCGCGATTTCCAACCCGGAACCGGTCTCTCCGCTCGACTTCCCGGAATCATTGCGAAACAGGTTTGTTTCGAATCAGGGAGACTGGTTGTTACGGGTCTATCCCAAAGAAGAAATCTGGGACGAAATCCCGCTGACGAACTTTGTGAACGACGTTCGGTCAGTCGATCCGGAAGTCACAGGCACCCCGCTTCAGAACTTTGAAGCAGCCCATCAGATCCAACAAAGTTACGCCAACGCCGCCATCTATGCCGCGGCGGTGATCATTCTGGTTCTGCTGGTGGATGTTCTGGGAACAGGAGCATTGATCATTTCATTAACGGCTCCACTCGCAGCCGTCGCTCTGTCGGTTCTGATGCAACCGGAAGGAACTCCGTGGAATCCTGTCTGGCTGGTGTCGCTGTATCTCTCGATCGCAATCGTCGTCGCCATGATTGTTGATTTCGAAAAAGCCAGAATTGCCTTATTCGCACTCTTTCCACCACTCGGGGGACTGCTGCTCATGTTCGGCTTTCTCTCGCTGGGGGGAGTGGATGTCAACCCGGCCAATCTGATTGTCCTTCCGCTGATCATGGGAATCGGCATGGACAGCGGTGTCTATGTGATTCACGACTTCCGCCATCAAAAGGGGAAGTATACGATGACCCGCAGTACAGTGAATGCCGTCACCATTACCTCACTGACAACGATGGTCGGCTTCGGCAGCATGATGGTCGCCGCGCATCAGGGACTCGTTTCTCTCGGAATGGTGCTGACCATCGGGGTCGCCTGCTGTCTGTTTGTTTCACTGGTGCTCCTTCCGGCGGTCCTCACACTCATCACCCGAAACCGGCCGGACGAAGTGGAAGAGACCAACGAAGAGAACGACACCCTCTCTGACGACACTCCTCATGTTGTCCCCATGACCCGAAACGCCGTTGCCGTCGCGTGATCCGTTGCCATTGATGCAATGTGAACCGGGAGTGATGCAGGGCTTCCACTTGATTCAAAGTGTGCCTGACCGGAGAGTTCCGGGAGGGCGAGGCTCCCGCCGAGCCGCATGGAAGATCACGCTGTCATTGGGATTGCGGCTCAGCAGGAATTTCCCCCTCCCAGTCTGGACTTGCCCGTTTCAAACAAGCAAAAACCTCTGGCGTTGTGCCTTCAACCAGTGTTGCTTTTCTGCAACAGACCGGTGTGATTGTCGCCGGATGACCAGAATTCTCCGAAAGCAACTCTCCTCTTTGAAGTTGCCCGCGTCACTCTGAATTGTGCGAACTAGAGTCTCGTAGTCATTTTTGAAGGTCTGTCAGCACGTAGCACCGTAGGCTGGGGCGCGACCCAGCGTGTGGAGACTTTCCAGCAATTCCGAAATTTCGAATGTCGTACAACATTCGCTGATGTGTACGACATTCGTTTGTCAGACAACGCACTCCAACCGCGATACGAAACCATGTCCTGGAAATTGAAAGCACATACACTGGCGGTTCTCAGTCGGATCCCGGCAGGGAGATTCCTGTATCACCGCTTGCAGCAGGTGGCGGGAACGAACCGCTTACAGCTTCAACGCGATCTCGACCGGGCCTTCGAACTGGTCGATCTGATCCATCAGTGCGGCCAGTCGGTGGAACAGCGGACCTGTCTGGAAATCGGGACCGGATGGCGTCCTCTTGTTCCATTCGTGCTGACTCTCGGAGGAGCGGCCCGGGTCATTACGGTCGACGTGAATCCCTGGCTGACGAGTGGATATGCCCGGGAAACCTGGTTGGCACTGGAAGACCGACTCGAAGAAATCGCCGCGCAATGTCAGGTTCCATTTGCTGACGTTCAGACGCGATATCAGGCAATGTCAAAGAATATCACGTCGCCGAATCTCGAACAGATCCTGCGTCCCATGCGGATTCAATATGTCTACCCCGGCGATGCCCGGGCGACAGGGATGCCGGCGGAGTCCTTCGATCTCGTTCTCAGTTCAAATGTCCTCGAACACATCCCGCGCGATATTCAAACAGACATTCACCGTGAATCCTGCCGGGTCCTCAGACCGAATGGACTGGCAGTTCATCGGTTCAATCCACAGGACCATTATTCCACGGTGGACAGCGCCATCACCAACGGCAACTTCCTGCAATACTCTGAGAAGGAATGGAACTGGTATGGCGGGAGTGGACTGGCTTATCACAATCGTTTGAGAAGTCGGGATTATCGCGAAATGTTCGAAGAGACCGGATTCGAACTGTCCGTGTGCCGCGAACGGATCGATCCGGTGACACTCGACGCGATCCAACAGGGCCGTTTACAGGTTCATTCTGAATTTTCGAAATACACACCAGAAGAACTCTCGGTCGATTATATGTGGGTCGTCGGAAGAAAACCGATTACCAAACCAACATCGATCGCACGCAACCAGCCGATCGAACACATAGTAGCAGGGGGAGAAAATACTAAATACTAAATTCTAAGAACCAAACAACGGAAATGCTGAATCCAAATACACATCATTGATTTGGTTCTTATGATTTAGAATTTAGAATTTAGAATTTCATGTTGACCTTACAGGTACTCTTCTGGCTCTCTGTCGGACTGATCGGATATGCCTATATCGGGTATCCTGTCGCATTAGCATTGCTCACTCGTTTCTGGCCGAAACCGGTGCGGCCGATGGTCATGCACATGGCTCCGGAAGACTGGCCGAAAGTTTCTCTGATTATCGCCGCGTATAAAGAACAGGCTCTCATCCTGCATCGCATTCAGAACGCACTGCAGATGGATTATCCTGCGGATCGTCTGGAGATCCTTATCGGTGTCGATGGGGAAGAAGACCTGACGGGGGATCTGGTGCGAACGGTCGATGACCCTCGCGTGAAACTTCTGCAGTTCCCTCAAAGACGTGGCAAGCCCTCGGTCTTGAACGATTGCGTCACCGTAGCCTCCGGAAATTTAATCGCCTTCTCGGATGCGAACACATTCTGGGAACCGGATGCTTTAAAGAAGCTGGTACGCCATTTTCAACAGGAAAACATCGGCGGCGTTTGTGGTCAGTTAATCCTCACCGATGCAAAGACCGGTAAAAACGCCGATGGGCTTTACTGGAAATACGAGAACATACTCAAACGCTGGGAAGGACGCATTGGTGCGTTGCTTGGATTCAATGGAGCGATTTACCTGATTCGATCTGAATTGTGGGAATCGATTCCACCGCAGACAATCGTGGATGATTTTCTCATCGGAATGCGAATTCATGTTCGTGGTCAACGTCTGGTCTTTGAAGAACAGGCGATTGCCCACGAAGAAACGGCTCCAACCATTCAGGCCGAATTCCACCGGCGCACCCGAATTGGCGCAGGAGGATTTCAAAGTCTGGTCTGGCTGACACCGTTGTTAAAGCCACGTTATGGACAGATTGCGTTTGCTTTCTGGTCGCACAAAGTCCTGCGATGGTTTTGCCCATTATTAATGCTGATCGTGTTAGTAATGAACATTGTTTTGGCAGCAACAGGACCAGCTTTCTACAGCTGGCTGTTAGCAGGGCAGGCGGTGTTTTATACGGTCGCCTATAGTGCCCGGTTCTTCCCAGGGAATGGCGCCCCGACTAAACTGGTCCGGCTCGCGTCCATGTTTGTCGGAATGAACGCTGCCCTCGCCGTCGGCTTCTGGCGCTGGTTCCGAAATCAGCAAAAAGGAACCTGGGTGAGAACAGAACGGTCTGAAGAAAGAGTCGGAGTGAAGAACTGAAAGATTTAATCCTTAATACTACAGTTGCAGATTGCAGTTTTGCTCTTTTTCCGATGATCATGCATGCGGGAGGGCGAAGCTCCTGCTGAGCCGCAAGCAAGAGAACGCTTTCTATGGTGTGCGACTCGGCGGGAGCCTCGCCCTCCCGGAACCGATTCTATCAGAATCTGGAACTGCACTACCGAATCGAACGAGAATCGGAGGAGATGGTGAACAGGCCGAGGAATCCTTTTGATTTTCGAAGTTCCTGTTCGACGCGCAATTCTTCCAGAAGCTCCCGTTTTCTGGCTGTTTCGTTCAAGGATTCTTCTGGCAGATGGGTTTGAGTGAAGTGCTGAGTGGCAAGCAGCCCCATCAGTCCTCCCCCCAACAGGAACATGACTGCCAGCATCCCCAGCAACAAACTGCGCAAGGCGCTTTCACCAATGGCATTGGCCACCGTAAGTGCAAGAGCGCCGGTCGCCAGAAAGACGCATCCGATGAAGCGAATCCGTGAAACGATCAATGTGGAATCGTTCAAGGTCGAATCATCGATGATTGATTTTTCCTGCTCAGACATCACGGCCTCCTGCCGTCCATCTTCCTGGAGAACGTGTTGGTGATACCAGCACTCGCTCGATCGGACGAACCCTTTCGTCTGCGAATGGCGAGGATGCTAGCACGATACGGGGAATAAGGGGAGAGGAATTTCTTTCGGATTTCGTTGAGTTCCAGATCGTCGGAAAGTCGTTTCGCCAGTCTTTCCTGCAAATCGGACTCATTTCTTCAGGAAATTCTGTTATCCTGACGGTTGGATCACTTTCACCAAAGTACGCCGGTGGAAAGTGCGAAACAACGAAGGAGCGAACCGTGACGAATTTCCGATCCCAGTTGGTCAACTCTCAGGTGATCAGCACCTTGGACGTTCTGTCGGAAGATTCGGACGGAACGAAGAGAAGGACCACCGGCGTGGGAATTTCCACTGGAAATGCATTCGGACACCAGCGAGGAGCCGTTTACCTGGGGATCGACCCCGGGCTGAACCGGACCGGCTATGCGCTGATCTCTCGCGGCGAACGGCCCGTTTTGCTGGAAGGGGGAGTGATCAGTTCTCACCCGAAAACCAGTCTGGCAGAGCGGGTTCGGGAGATCGGGGAAGGCATTCGGGAACTTCTGGAAGAATTCTCTCCCGATGCGGTCGCCATCGAACAGGTCTTCTCGATGCCCCGTAATCCGCGCACGGCGATTCTAATGTCACACGCCCGCGGTGCGATCCTGTTTGCCGTGGCAGATTCACGCCGCCCGATTGTGAATTACAGTCCCAGACAGGTCAAGAAGCTGCTCACCGGAAGTGGCAACGCATCAAAAGAACAGGTGCAGTTGGCCATTCAGCGCGAACTGGGACTGCCGTCGCTTCTCGAACCAAACGACGTCGCCGATGCCTGCGCCATTGCCCTGTGTCACTATCACAGTCTGTTTGTGACTGTGATGTGACTCACGCTTGACGATCGATCTATTCCATGACTTCATCGCGATGAAGACGCTGGTCATCTGGCAATCCGACGATAAGTACGGGGTCGACGGTGCTTCGTTTCTCGTCATCATCCGCATCCTGAAAGAACAGTTCTTCGACCTGTTCCCCGTCCTGAAATCCGAGGTCGGAAAGATCAATTCCGGTCGCAAGAATCCGGAAATTGGATTGGCGTCGTGAAGAAATGAATTGTTGATTTTCCAGTTCGTCCAATGAGTGAATCGGAACCGGGAATTGATAAAGATAAAAAGGAGCCAGTTTCTGAGCTTCTGGAGAAACCAGCGTCAAATCATAAACCCGTACAGTTAATGATCGTCGTCCCGGTGTGAATTGAACAGGGCTCACATGAAACGCATCCCCATCCGGAGGGTTCGTCAGAGACTGCAGTTCGAAAAACACGATGTCCGGTCCCGGGCGATTCACCACTGGTGAGCGAAAACGAACGGCAAACCCCGGTGTATTCGGATGGTCAGGATCTTCAGGAAGTTGCATTACCGGGTCAGACTGTAATGGTCTCTTCTGACCACCGGGGTTAATGACTCCTGTTGTTAAGAACCGGTCTTCCAGCCATGCTTCGCGACGTTCTGGAAGTTCCTGAGTTCCTACTAAATGTCCAGAAGTATCGGCTTGGGAATAGGATTTAAACCAGGTCAGTTCAATCGGAATCAGGTCTTCTACCGGATACTCTTTCATGATCCCGTTTCGCTGCACGGTCACACCGAGTAACTCTTCAACCTCTCCATTTGGCGTTGTGGTCGCACGATAACGAATCACACGATCCGGCAACTGATGTCGATAATGATCAGGAGAGAATTCCATCGGAGCAGTGGCTGCAGCAACCCCGGTCCCGAAGCGTTTTGCTTCCTTGTTTTCGAGCCGGATTTCAAACGGCAGCTCAGGTTGGGCCCTGGTTGCAGAATTTTCGAGCCCTCCTTCCGGCTTCAGATAGACATCAGCGATCCCTTCGATCACCTGAACTTCGGTTTCAGCATAATCGCTCACATTCACATGAAACCGTGTTCCTCGATCGACAACGCGAGAGACGGGTGTTTCAACTCGAAAGCCCTCAGCACCTTCCGGAGCATGCACGGAACAACGCCCTGTATCCAAGGCGAGGCATTCACTGTCTTCAATACGAAAAACGGCAGGAGATTCGATAATGACCGAAGCCCCATCTGGAAACGAAATTTCGACAAGGCCGCTTGTCAGGACATAGCTATGCAGTAATGTCAGAGTCGACTGTAATGGCGGGACCAGCTCTCCTAGAAAGTTGGCGCGTGATGCTCCGGTTAATCGAACATCAGCAGGAAGAACCGATGCCACCGAAGCAGGATCTGTTAAAGAGTCTGGAGTCGATGACTTATCCGAGATGCGAATTTGGTCTTTGTTATCAATGCTATTCTGCTGCGCAAGTTCGGGATTGTGAGTCGGAACCGACGTTTGCCACCAGGACGCCTGAATACAAATCAGCACCAGACAACAGGCAGCCAGAACCCAGCCGCCAAAACTCATCAGTTTTCCACTCCGACTATTATAAAGTGCCTGTTGTGAAACGGGCGTCGAGGTCTGATAAGCATTCTGTCGCGACAGATCGACAATCGCCGCAGACTGCAACTGAAGATCGGCGAAGATCTGAAGTTTGACAGGATCAGCCAGCAGTTCCGCTTCAAATGCGGCCAACTCATCTGGTGACAGCGTGCCGTCCTGAAAACGAACCACTCTCTGTAAAAACTCAATTTCGAGAGAGGGATCGATCGGTCCAGAGGAATGTTCAGAATGGCTCATAATTCCCCCTCCATGACCTTCAGTCGTTGGCGAACACATTCCCCAAGTGATTTATGAATTCGGGCCAGAGCCTGATAAATCGTAGGAAGTTTTCTTCCCATTCGTTGAGCAACATCATCCCCGGATCGCCCTTCGAAATATCGTAACTGGAGAATCGTCCGATTATTCGGTGTTAACTGTTCCAGGCAGTATCGTAATGATTCCTGCATTTCTCTGAGGTTCGATTTTCCGGAAGTCTGCCAGACCGAAGAAAGGGCTTCGAGCACTTCTTCACTGAGTCCCTGATACTTGCCGTCACGCGCCCGCAACAGGTCAATCGCACGATTCCGGCCCACACGATGAGCCCAGTTCAGTAAATGAACTTTCGACTCGAACTTCTCTTCACGTTTCATCGCTTTGATACAGACTTCCTGAAAGACGTCTTCTGCCAGGTGATAATTATTAGTGACCGTTGCCAGAAACGAAGTGATCGGTAACCGCTCTTTGAGCAGCATCGCAGTCACCTCTTCGTTTAAAAGCATGAGGCCGTTCCCTATGTATTAATACGATTCACGTTGATGTCACTCGACAGTAACTTTCGCTGAATCGTAATGCAGACTTGAGAATTTCTCCACACCCCGTCGTTCAGCGTTTCGTGAGCAATGTCATTCAGGTTTCATACCAGCAAGATCGCCCCATGACCATTGTTCGGGAGAAATAGATTCTCTTGTCTATGGATTTTTCCTGCGATGTTCGGCTTCATCGGGGATCTCAATGTCAAGAATCGTTGCCGTTTCGAGAAGCTCTTTTTTTATCAGGAAATCGGTGAAGAGAATGCCGGGATCTTCCCCCTCCAGTGCGTTGGGATTCGTCAATCCCGAGAGGGAAACCAAAAACGCACCACCAGTCACTCCTCTTCCACCATTTGAACTGGTGTCATAAACGCCGTTCACGATATTTGCCGCACCTTGCGGGCCACTGTTTCCAGCAGACACATCCGGATCAAAAGTAATGCTGCCAAAAGGAACCGGCTTCCCATGAAATGTGACACGACCGGACACCCGATGCCGCACAGGACCGTCCTCCGAATTTGAGCAGCCCATCAGACAAAGGATCAGTAACCAGGGGAACGCTTTCATGAATAACGACTTCAGACTGGATTCAATGACTGCTTCACGACCCGAATGTTTCCCCGTATCGCAGGATGTCACGGTATCCCTGACTATGGAGTGCTGGCAACTTCGCCAGCGGAACGTGTACTTAAAGAGCGATACACGGTCATATCTATGTTATCGCTGATAAATGTGACCGCCCCATCCGCGATCCCCACATGAATTCCTCCCGTGTGACCACTGGTGAACGTCATATAATTAAAGTTTGGACCGCTAATTGTCGGAGTTTTGGAATTTGGTGCATACCGAATACTTCTGGCCGCCGTAATGCAAGGATTCGAGTTACTGTCGGTTGTGCCTCTCATCCAGACTCGGAAGCAACAGGAGCTCATCTCTGGAGCGTTGCTCGAGCTTTCTGCCAGAAGTAAGGTATTACTTGTTCCGTCTGTCACATCACGGAGTTTTCTGGAAGTTTTCCAAGTGAGAATTCCTTCGTCGCTATATCCTCCATAGGTCGTTGTTGAAGTGTAAGGATAAATAGAACCTGTCGCCGGATTTACCGGAGTATCCAGTCCACCATAGGGGCCCAATACACCCAGGTAATGAGTCGTGGATAGCGCGACCTGACCAGTGGCGGCAGATGATAACTCATTTGGATGAGTGGATGCCCGCACAGTGGCACTTGGGCAGAGGAAAGCCGTAATCGGGGAAATTGCTCGATCACGATTGTCCTGCCAGCCAGTTGTGCCGTTGAAGTTGAATTGAGAATAGAGCGGCGTCTGATCGATGTAAGGGAGAATCATCACATGAAAGCTCAATCCGTTGCCATACCTGATCCCGCCAGCTGCCGTTCCAAGGCTGAATTCCGCCGGTGGAAATGTGCTATGGGAATCATGGTAATTATGCAGGGCCAGCCCAAGCTGCTTCAGATTGTTTTTACACTGGGTCCTTCGGGCTGCCTCACGGGCCTGTTGCACCGCTGGCAGAAGTAATGCAACCAGAATCGCAATAATCGCGATGACTACTAAAAGTTCGATCAGAGTAAAGCCGCGCTGAACGAAATGCCGTTGCATAGAGCGTCCCTCAAAACTTGTCATAAATTAATAATCATACAAATCACCGACATAAAATCTGTCCAGATGTCATGTCGGTGATGTAACTACAATTATGATTTCCTGATATCACGAATCCAGAATGTCGCGATGACTTGCAGGGAAAACCTGAAAGCTTATTAGAACTCTCCGAGGACCTGACCGTCATTTCGAATCGCCAGATTCTGGTAAGTGTTCAGATTGACGTTTTCATTAACGAAGCGAACCGATCCGTCAACAAATGCGAAATGGCATCCCCCGGTGTGTGTACTGCTGAACGTCCGTCCCTGCAGGCTGTCTGTGGCATTTCGACGAGTTCCTGACACCATAAGTGTTCCGTACTTGCTGGCGTCTCCTTCGTTGAATCCGGTGTCACCCGTATTTCCGTCTCCTTTAAAGACATTGATCGGGGCGTCGGTTGCAGCGGCGAGGATTGTTGAAATATGCACGGTTGCCGATCCCGTTCCCCGCATGGATGAGGCCCAGACGGCTCGTGGTGATCCACTGGCTCGCCCCCTGGGACCTAATTGATACTTTGTTTCCCCGACGATAAAGGTGTTGCTGCTGCCGTCGACAATATCACGCATTCTTGTGCTTGAGTTTGTATAGAGCACACCATTGTTCCACATTGCCCGACCAACAATGCTGCTTGTCCAGACCGGGAAATCGGAACCTCCTCCCATCACTCCGAAATAGTTGGAATGCAGGCGGTCCGGAGCAGAATAGGAAGGGCAATGATAAATCGGCATTGGGATCCGGGCAGCTGCCTGATTGTCAGGGGATGCGCCGTTGTTGTCCCCAACCGTGCCAACAAATGTCTCACCAGATAGAAACTTCTCGTAGACGGCTGTTTTCTCCATGTAAGGGAGAATCGCGACGGTCCACGGGGCGCGCGCTGTTCCAGACGCCTGCTGGTACAGCGTGACGGCCGTATCGTTTACCGCAGTGCCAGCCCCAATTGGGAAGACAGTGTATGTATCGTGATAGTTCTGCAGAGCCAGCCCATGCTGTTTCAGATTATTCTTGCACTGCGTCCGTCGGGCCGCTTCCCGGGCTTGCTGAACCGCTGGCAATAAAAGTGCGACCAGAATCGCAATAATTGCGATGACGACCAAAAGTTCAATCAGAGTGAAGCCGCGTCGAAGGAAATGCTGTCGCATAAGATTTTCCTAAAACATGTCCAGAAAAAGAATTACAGGCATTTTCAAATCAAAATGCGTTGATTCGGTGTACCCTTGGTACGATTTCAATCGCATCAACTCGACAGTCATTCCCGGTAAAATTTTCAGATATTTCCGCAGAATGCTTTTGCAACCCCATCTCATGAATTTACGTAACATATTGAAATTAAATGCGTTAAAGAAATTTAATGGACATTTTCCTTGCTCCCGGATGGCTTGGCGAGGCGTTTGTTCGACTCGAAATTTGCTGAACAGTCGTCAATTGAGTGAAGTCGCCCGAGCTGAATGGACGATAGACACTTTTACAAAAACAAGTGATTCAAAGGCGGAATCACTCAACTTTCACAGCAGGATGCCACGCAACTTGTAGAGTATGATTTACCCGTCCACGCCACGCGGCGGACAGCATTTTCTGTTCGAACAACGCGCTGCGCGGGCACCCGGTAGAGCAAACTGCTCTGTGCGTGTAAATTGCACCAGGACGGTCGCCGGAGATTCTCCATGCGACCAGGCAACATCTTTTTCCATCGTTTTCATGCCCGTGGGACCGTAAATCTGGGATCCCTGATTCCCGGATTGTCTCTTCCGGATACAATGGACTACAATCACCGGCGAAAACTGCCGTTGTTGGATGTCTCGGTGAGAGGCGGCGACGGTTGTGTTCTCCCTTGTGACACGGACATGACTCCTTCCCGGAAATCTCCGTCTCCCTCGACCGCGCCTGCCGGTGCCGATCCGCAGAACAGCGGAACCGAAACGAGGGCGCAGCGGATCGAACGAATCCGGCGTGAAATTCAGGCCGGAACCTATGACACTCCAGAAAAGCTGGAAGCGGCCATCGATCGCATGATGGGTGTTCTGGCAGATTAGAGCCGTTTGCTCTATCATCTGGGGGCGCAGTGTGTTTCGTCGGAAGCACTTTAATGACCTGGCTGATACATCAATCCTGACGGGGCAGTTTTGCTCAGGATGAGGGGGAAATCGTGGCGGAGTTGGATCTGGAGACAGTCAATGTCGCTGTGGCTCCAGCAGAGAAATATCGTGAGTTTCTGGCGACGAAAAGTCTGCGGATGACGCGGGAACGCGCCATCATTGTGGACGAAGTTTTCGCCACACATGAGCACTTTGATGCTGAGCAACTGATCCAGCGTCTCGCCCGACGGAGCGACGGACGGCGTGTCAGCCGCTCCACGATTTACCGTTCCCTGAAGCACCTCGAAGAAGCCGGGCTGATTCGGAAAATTGCCCGACAGGATGACCGTGACCTCTATGAACACGATTATGGATATCCTCAGCACGATCACCTGATCTGCAACCGATGCGGTGTTCTGATTGAGTTTCACAACGAGGAAACATCTCGAATTCTGGAAGAAGTCGCCCGGACTCACGGCTTCCGAATCGAAGGTCACCGGACAGAAGTCTACGGCCTGTGCGACAACTGCTGCCGCCCTCCGGTGACCCGACCGAAGAAATTGAATCTCCTGTAGAAGCAATCTTGCTCGTTGGCGTTCTGCTGAATTTTAACGCCCTGCAGCACCATTTTCTCATGTCGTGAAATGGAATTCGCCGTACGGTCTCCGTATGGCGAATTCTTCTGCGAGGAGTACTGCGTTTTATTTCTCCAAACGCGCAGTCACACCAACACACGAGAGACCGAACCCGCCTGTTTGATCACAAATCAAACAGGAAAGTGAACTGGTGTCTCCCCATTTGAACCAGAGTGGGTAGAATCAGACAAAGTGGCTATTAAATTGTCGTTACCATCATTCTGAGGGCGGGGAGCAATGCTAGCGAGCGTCTGAAGAAGATGATTCGAAGAAAGAACAGGGAACGACTTCACGTAACATTCGCTTCAAGTGATGTGCGACACAAGGAGTTTTCAATTGTCTGCAATTCACCTTGCTGAACAGCTCCAGGCGGAACTTCTTCAAGCCGACCCTCGCGTGGAGAAAGCGCGGCTTCTATTGCAAGAAGCACTTGCCGACCACAGTTCCAGGTTGACTGAAGTGCGGTCTCCGATCGAATCCCGCCGGGTGACTTACTCCGAGATTCTTCAGGAGTTCTCGCGGTATCGGGGAGGGGCCTTGTTCTTTCCTTATCTTGGAAGTGGACTTGGAAACGGCGCGCTGGTAGAGCTTGCCGATGGAAGTGTTAAGTATGATCTCATCACCGGAATAGGCGTACATCTCTTCGGTCATAGCGATCCCGGTTTAATGGATTCCAGTCTTAATGCCGCATTACAAGACACTGTTATGCAGGGGAACCTGCAACAGAATATCGATTCCGCCAGACTCTGCCGTGAATTTGTTCATCTGGCTTCAGAAAGTGGAGCGCCATTAGCACATTGCTTCCTGAGTACCAGTGGGGCAACGGCAAACGAAAATGCACTTAAAATTCTATTTCAGAAAAAGCAACCCGCAGATCGAATGCTGGCGTTCAGTAACTGCTTCTCCGGACGGACACTGGCGACATCTCAATTAACAGATCGTGCAAAGAATCGAGTGGGATTGCCGACTGTTATGGCCGTTGATTATATCCCATTCTATGATGCCACGTCTTCCGAAGAGAGTACGAAACAAACTCTTGCACGACTTTCGGAACATCTGGAACGTTATCCTGGTCAATATGCCGGGATGATTATGGAATTAATTCAGGGAGAAGGAGGATACTATTCGGCTCCCCCTTCATTCTTTGCTGCACTCTGTGAACTGTTAAGACAGCATCAGGTGCCGATCTGGTTTGATGAGATACAGACATTCGGTCGTACCACTCGGCCATTTGCCTTTCAACATCTGGAATTAGATCAATTCGCGGATGCCGTGACCGTCGGAAAGATGACCCAGGTCTGCGCGACTCTCTTCCGCGACGAACTGACTCCGCAGCCCGGTTTGATCAGTCAGACATTCACCGGAGCGACATCATCCATCCTGGCGGCACTCTCCATACTTGATCGATTGCAGAATGGAAATTTCTTTGGACCGAACGGAAGGCTCATGCAGATCCATGAGCGGTTTACCCAGCATTTCGAAAGACTTCATCAACAATCTCCGGACCGGATTTCCGGACCATGGGGACTGGGAGGAATGGTCGCATTCACGGTTCTCGACGGTTCTGCATCGCAAAGTAAGGCATTTCTGGATGCTCTTTACGAGGCCGGTGTCCTTGCTTTTTCGGCCGGAGCGAATCCGACTCGAATCCGAATGCTCCCTCCTTTTGGCGCCATCACAAATGAACAGATTGATGAAGTGTGTGAAATCATCGAAAATGTATTAGGCAAGATGACGCTATAAGATATAGATAAATCAATACGTGATGCAGGAGCAAGACGATGCATGTTGTTCGCCCAGTGGAACTGACGGATCTGGATCGCTTGCTGGAACTGGCGGAGTTAACGTCATTTGGATTGACGACTCTTCCAGACGATCGTGATCTGCTCGAAAAACGTATCAAGGGATCTCTCCGATCGTTTCAACATCTTGATGATGATGAGCCAGGAGGGGAGTCGTACCTCTTTGTCATGGAAGAGATGGAAGCAAAACTGACACAGGGAACGTCAGGGCTTGTGTCTAAAGTGGGTGGCTTTGAACCATTTTATCTTTATCGAATCGAAACCAGTGTTCATGACTCCCGGATGCTCAATGTTCGCAAAGAAATTCAAGTATTGCATCTTGAAGAAGACCATGATGGGCCCTGTGAAATCGGGAGTTTGTTTTTACATCCCGACGCCAGAAAAGAAGGAAACGGTCGGGTATTGTCACTCTCTCGATTTTTGTTCATGGCGGAGTATCCGCGTTTATTTGATCCTGAAGTGATTGCAGAAATGCGCGGCGTTATCGATGAACAGGGACACAGTCCTTTCTGGGATGCTCTCGGAAAGCATTTCTTTGATCTTGAGTTCCCCAAAGCAGACTATTTAAGCATTGTTAATAAAAGTTTTATCGGGGACTTAATGCCCCGTTACCCGATTTATATCCCACTCTTACCGACGGAAGCGCAGGAGGTGATCGGGGAAGTCCATGAACTAACCCGACCGGCGCGAAAGCTGCTTGAATCCGAAGGGTTTCAGTTTGAAAACTGTGTCGACATTTTCGAAGGGGGCCCGATGTTGCATTGTTCACGAGATCGGATCCGAACGGTTCGGGAGAGTCGCGTCGGTAAAGTCACGTCGATTCATAATCGTTTTGAAGAGGAGCCAGAGCTTCTTCTTTCATCCCGGTCAGGAGGATTTCGGGCCTGCAAGGGAAGAATCAGGATTCATGAAGAGGGTCTCGAAATTGGTACCGATGCAGCAGTTGCACTCAAGGTGAGCATTGGAGACGCTGTTCGATATGTCTCATTAAGGTCCGAATAGAGTTTCGTTCAAGGTCTCCAGGAGGGGACCCGGAAGGTTGAACGGAACAAATGTTCTGTATGGACTGCAGGCTGCGGACACCAGATTTCGTCACAGCACCAGTCCTCTTGCGAGTAGGTGTCTAAAACCAGGAGACAAACCGCTCAATTGACCTCGCCAACCAGTGTTGGTACACTGTTTTTTCGATATTCTTAACGAGAGACAGAGACGGTCATGAGAAAGCACCCCACGGCACAATCGCCCGTTTCGGCTCCGTCACCGGTCACAAAAGCTCAGCGCGTATTTCTCGATCTGCGCTCCAAAATTCTCGCTGGAGAAATCGATCCTCAACACCGACTGACATTGCGACCGCTCGCCAGCCACTACGGGACGGGAATTAATGCGGTTTCGGAAGCCGTGAAAGCGCTTGCCGCAGAAGGTCTTGTCGAACTCGAAGGGCAAGCTGGAGCACGTGTCATTGCCCGCGACTTGAACCGCATACGCGGTGAATTCATTCTGCGTATCGCCATTGAAGGGGAAACGGCCCGGCGCTGTGCGGAAATGGCCGATGAGGTCCAGATGGCTGCACTGGAACGGATGGCCACAAAAGTCGATCAGCTCTTCGAAGAAGGGGAACATCTTGCAGAATGCCGCCGGGCCGATGTTCAGTTTCACCTGGCCCTGGCCGACTTTTCCGGTGTTCCGACATTAAAAGAAGCGCTCGTTCCCCTTGTTGACCGTCTTGTCATGCTCGACCAGACCGAGCTTCCGACGACCGAAATTCCCGGGCAGAAACACCTTGAGGTTTTTGCAGCAATCAAGACCCGCCAACCTGTTGTCGCTTATGACATGATGCGTCGGCACCTTGAACATTCCATGAATTTATCACTGGCATTATTATACTAAATATCCACAGTGACGTCTTGTTCAAAAGCTTTTTCAGACAAGCGATTAGAAGTTGTCCCTGAGTGCTTCACATTAATAATTTTACTATTAAATCACAGTAAAAATTAACGACTACTGAAAGGGAAGGAGTCAAAAAAAGATTCACTCCCCTTCACAAAAGCGAATGTTATCGGTAATTCAATTGATGGAAAAATGGAAGGAAATCGAATGATCTGGTGTCCACGATTAAGTTTTCTGGTACTGGCTTTATTAATGGGCCATTCCACGATGACGTCTGGTGGAGAACCTGGCAAACTCTATGTCGGTTCCGCTTCTGTCAGCATCACTCCAGACGAACGAGTCGCTCTGGCTGGGCAGATGCATACACGCATCTCCTCCAAAGTTGAATCCCCCTGTATCGCTGTCGCGCTGGCAATTGAGACACAACGCCAGAATCAATCCGTCGATCAGGCGATTTTCGTTGCGTGTGACCTCGTCAATTTTAAAAACGGAACGGAACTCTACGCCGATCTACGCAAGCAACTTAAAGGCCGAGTTCCTGACTCGGTCCTTCCTAAGATCGTCTTGAATGCGACGCACACCCATACCGGACCGGTCACTGAAGTCGGTTCTTATGAAATCCCGGAATCCGGGGTCATGCATCCTAAAGAATATCGGGCGTTCCTTCTGGAACGACTTGGTGAAGTGATTGTGCAAGCCTGGGACAGTCGTCAGCCGGCGAGTGTGGCGTGGGGATTAGGATATGCTGTTGTAGCACACAATCGCCGGGCGGTATACGCTAATGGAAGTAGCGTCATGTATGGAAAAACCAATGATGCCAACTTCCGGGAGATTGAAGGAAGCCCTGATCATGGTGTTGAGATTCTGTATTTCTGGAATGCTCAAGATCAGTTAATCGCAACCGCGATTAATGTCGCCTGCCCGTCTCAGGAGGTGGAAGGACGCTCAGCGGTCAATGCCGATTTCTGGCATAACGTCCGAGAGAATCTGAGGAAAAAACATGGGGATCAGCTACAGATATTGGGCTGGTGCGCCGCTGCCGGAGACCAGTCGCCTCACCTGATGTACCGGAAAGCGGCTGAACAGCGAATGCAGAAACTTCGCGGACATGATGCACTTGAAGATCTGGGGCGTCGAATCGCAACGACCTGGGAAGATGTGTATCAGGTCGTCCAGAAAGAGAAGCATGATACAGTTCCGTTTGAGCATCATGTGGAAACGATTAACCTTCCTCCCCGCAAGATTTCAGAACTCGAAGCAAATGCCTCTCGAGCCGCTGCTGAAGGAGTGAAAGATCCAAAGCAGGCACCGAGAAAAGCCTGGTATGAACGGGTTGTACGCCGTTATGAAGATCAGCAGGCCGGCAAGGTTCCAGATTACCAGATGGAACTGCACGTCGTTCGGCTCGGGGACATCGCCATCGCCACCAATAATTTCGAACTCTTTACTGACTACGGTGTCCAGATGAAAGCCCGCAGCCCGGCACTGCAGACCTTCGTAATTCAGTTATGCGGGTCTGGAACCTATCTTGCTACAGCGAACGCGATTTCCGGCGGCGGCTATAGTGCTGTTCCCCAAAGCAATGCCGTCGGTCCCGAAGGAGGACAGGTTTTAGTGAATGAAACGGTCCGACTGATTCAATCCCTTTGGGCCGATTCGAAAGAAACCAGTAAGTAACAAACGTTCGATATTGCCATTCAAAAGTAAAAGGCTGTCTCTGGCAGCCTTTTTTAAGAACAAGCGTTGTGTTGGTACGCCGTTGGATTCTATTCAACGAGCCAAAGTGAGAACATGTCCACTAATATCACAGGACTTTCTTAATGATCTCTTCGTGCATGAAAATCTGCCTGATTCGCTGTTTATCACTGTCCATATTGTTGGGAGGATTACATGAGATTCTGGCGGACGATAAACCCGAAAAGGAAATCCCGACCAGTCAGGCGTTCTATGATCAGGCAATGACAGATTCGAAGGGAAAGGAATGGAAACCGCTGACAAATGGAAAGAACCTTGACGGTTGGAAAGTCGTCCTGCAAGGAAAAAAGCCTGGAGAAGACCCCGAGTCGATCTTTCAGGTTATTGATAAAGAGATTCATGTTTATCGTGATACCCCGGCTGGGAAAAAGATGCCATTCGGAGTGATTCTCTCCGATGATTCGTTCTCTGAATACCGGTTTCGATTCGAATATCGCTGGGGAGAAAAGAAGTTCGCCCCTCGTACTGAGGTGATTCGCGATGCCGGTCTTCTCTACCATGTCGTTGGTCCGGAGAAGGTCTGGCCAATGAGTGTCGAGTGCCAGGTGCAGGAAGGGGATACAGGTGACAACTTCCTAGTCTACACAGGATGCGATTCCCCAGTTAATGCTGCAGGCAACAAGTTTCAGGATGTCACCTCTGGTGGGAAATGGAAGGGGTTTTATAACCCTGGTCGAGTGACTCGTGTCGTAAAAAGTGAAACGCTGGAACAACCGGGATGGAACACCGTTGAAGTGATTGTACGTGGGAGCAGTGCGGTTCATATTGTTAATGGAAAGATTAATAATTATCTCATCAACATGCGTGCTCCAATCGGTCCTGATGGGGAAATGGTCCCATTGACAAAAGGGCGTCTGGCATTGCAGTGTGAAGGGGCCGAGCTGTTCTATCGTAATATTGAACTACTCGATCTCTCTTCGTCTGACGAAACTTCATTTGTACCTGCCGATGAGTCCATTGCACCCATTGCTCCGCGCAGTCCGGAAGAGAGTCTTGCGGCCTGGAAAGTACGTGATGGAATGCGCGTCGAACTCGTGGCAGCGGAACCACTTCTCATGGACCCGGTCGCGATTGACTGGGGACTCGATGGCAAACTCTGGGTCATCGAAATGGCGGATTATCCATTAGGAATGAATGGCAAAGGAAAAGCGGGAGGGCGGGTTCGTGTTCTGGAAAAATCAAAACCGAATGGTCCTTATGATCGATCCACTCTTTTCCTGGATGGAATCAGTTTTCCCACTGGGATCGTCAGTTGGAAGAATGGAGTGATTGTTACTGCGGCCCCTGAGATCTTCTATGCGGAAGATACCGATGGGGACGGCGTTTGTGATACAAAAAAAGTGTTGTTCAGCGGGTTCCATCAAGGAAATCAACAGCTCCGTATTAACGGTCTGCGGTGGGGACTTGATGGATGGCTTCACTGTGCGAGCGGTAGCCACCATGCCGGTTACGGAAGTAAAAGTCGTGTTTTCTCCCATATAGCCGAACGGGAGATTGCATTAGGAAGTCGCGATTTTCGATTTCATCCGGAAACCGGAGAACTGGAACCACTCTCCGGACCTTCACAGTTTGGACGTAACCGGGACGATTATGATAACTGGTTTGGAACCCAGAACAGCTATCCGATATGGCATTATGTTTATGAAAACCATTATCTTCGACGGAACTCTTTTTTCACTCCACCAGATCCTCGGGTTCTGCTGACAGAAAACAGTCCTCGAGTCTTCCCGATTGCTGAAATTGAAGCACAACCGAATCCGAATACACGTGTCGGTCGTTTTACATCCGCCTGCTCAGGCATGGTGTATTGTGACAACTTGCTTCCCAGCGAAGAGGGAACGTCTCAGGCATTCACTTGTGAACCTGTACACAATCTTGTCCAACGTCATTTGCTCACTCGAGAAGGTGTCAGCTTCAAGAGAGAGCGAGATGTAACAGGAGAAACACAGGACTTTCTGGCCTCAACGGATCGCTGGTGTCGTCCGGTAATGGTGCGGACCGGCCCGGATGGTGCACTCTGGGTTGTCGACATGTACCGATACATTATCGAACACCCTGAGTGGGTTCCCAAAGCCGCTCAAAAGGAATTAGAACCTTTTCTTCGACTGGGAGACGGCCGCGGTCGTCTTTATCGAATTCTTCCCGCCCAGGAACAGGCCCGTGATATTCCTGATATCGTGAAATTGGACCCGATCGCTTTAGTTTCTCTGCTTGAACATCCTAACGGTTGGATACGTGATGCTGCGCAGCGGCGATTGGTGGAACTTAATGACGCGGCTGCTATTCCCGCATTAAAATTGCTGATTAAAAGTGGAAAAACAGTACAAAGCCGACTTCATTCACTCTATTTGCTTTCCATTTTGAATGCCTGTGACTCTGCTGATCTGGTCGCCTCTCTCCAGGATTCATCATTAGAGATACGTCGACACGCACTAAAACTGGCCGAGAAATATGATTCTCCTCCGCCGGAGATCTGGACTGCGATTCGCCCTTTGATTCATGATCCAAGTGAAGCGGTTCGTCTTCAGCTTGCCTTTTCCCTGGGAGAATGGACCGGTCCCGAGACCGTGCAGGCTTTTGTGCAGATGTGGGGTTCTCAGAAGCTGAGCTCTCATATCCAGACAGCCTTAATAAGTTCACTGAATTCAGAAAATCTTGCTCCTGCAATTAACGTTGTTTCAGATCAGCCATTTAAAGATCAGGCGGTTCAGGAGCGATACCGGATATTACTTCGCCAGTCAGTATCGATGGGCAATATTGCTCCAGTTGAATTTTCTTTAAAGAATCGGCTTCATTCGGAGAATGACCTTGCCCGTTCAATACTGGCCCTGAGTGTTATCAGCCGATATTCCACTTCGTCGGTGAAACAGCTTGAGAAGTCGGAAGTCGCTGATGTTAGACAGCAGGCTCAACTGATTGCAGAGAACCAGTCCGCTCCCCTCTGGATGCGGATTCTGGGGGTGTCGCTAGTCCTCCAAAGCACCGCTGACTACAAGGCCGACACACAGTCCATTCAACGGCTCCTGGCCTCTGATGTTCCTGCTGCTGTAAGGGGAGAAGTGGTTCGGTTGATGGGGGAGCAGAAGGATGTCGCCTCTGGAGCACTTTTATTGGAAGGCTGGCCCGGATATCTGCCTGCGATGAAGAGTCAGGTCCTCGAAGCATTGGCCTCTCGCCCGGAATGGTACGGATTACTGGTCGAGGCAATGGAACAACGAACAATTCAACCAGGAGAAATCAGCCTGACATTACGACAGCGCTTTCTCAGTCAGAAAGAGTCGCCCGCAATCAAACAATTGCGACAGTATTTTCAGCCCGGTGATACATCAAGTATTACTCTGGATGAAATCATGAAAATCCAAGGAAATCTTCAACGGGGACAACAGGTCTTCCAGAAGCATTGTACGGAATGTCACCAATTTCAAGGAGAAGGTTTTCTTGTCGGTCCCAATCTTTCATCGGTGACTGGACGCACCCCTGCCAGTCTGCTGGAGGCAATTATCGATCCCAACAAGGCTGTTGAGCCAAAGTATTTTAACTATACACTTGCGCTCGTTGACGGACGAATTCTGTCTGGATTAATTGGGAGTGATTTCGATCATAGCCTGACGCTCCTCAAAGCAAAGGGGGAAACGACTCAAGTCTTGAAGAATGAAATTGATGAGTTGAAGTCGACCGGAAAAAGTTTGATGCCCGAGGGGTTTGATAAAACCATCAACCATCAGGAACTGGCCGATCTCATTCTGTACTTGCAGCAGTGACAGATGGCAATTCCTCAATTTTGTTTATCATAACAGTCCTGCTTCAGTAGGTTCTTGATCATTGAAGCAAGGAAGTTTCTCTGCCGGATCTGGCTTGAAGCGAGTCCTATGAATGCTGTTGATCCAGATACTGTCGTGCCTGGTTGATCACTTTTGTACACTCTCCCACGCTCTCCATGATGGGAATGCCGCGTGGAACCGGGTGCATAAAAATCTGTGTCCAACCATTGAATTGAATCGCTTTCAACCCTGCCAGCAACGGTCCGAAGTTGAGAGAGCCACGTCCGGGAAGCTGCTTTAACTCCTGTTCTTTAGGGAGTTTTTCCATGCATCCATCCCCGTGTTCCCAGGCATAGAAGTGGACGAGCTTCGCCCCCAGTTCGACGATCAGGTTTTGAAGTAATGTGGGATCTTGCGGGAGATGATAAGGGGCGAATGCGATACCGATATTCGGCGAGTCGATCGCTTCTGCAAACCATCTTAGCGTATCGGGATGGTTTATTAGTGAGTTCGAATGGTTTTCAATTGCCAGGATGATTCCGTGTTGCTGAGCCAGTTTCACGTGCGGAGTCATCGTTTTGACAAATGCATGCACCTGTTCTCGTGTTGCGGGAATTTTGGTTGACGGAGCACCTGTGACGATCATGCGCCCCCCCAGTCTGCTGACAAATTCAATCTCCTGGGCAAGCTTGAATGGTCCAAGGTCGTAACGTGTCGTCATGCCGAGTCTGACCTGATGTTCCGACAGGAGTTGACGAAACGCCTCTTCTCCCATTTCAGTGACCTGGTTTCGCTGATTTCCATGTTTTAACGGCCACAAGTCGATGGTCTCTGCTCCGATTTTGCGGACCTCTGGAAGAATTTCCTCAAGTGGAAGGCAACCATACATACTTGAAGCCAGGGAATAGTTCAACCGGAACGGACTTGATGGTTGAGCAAAAACAGTACGAGAACCAGTACAGGCAACTGCCGAGGCCAGTATCAACCGACAGGCTTCACGGCGATTTATATTGAACGGCATTTTATTCTTCCTGGATGACAGTAAGTATCAGAAACGCTTGCCAGAATACGTCTGCGATGCCAGTGCAGATTACATTTAAATATGAATTCTAAATATTAAATTCATAACCTTTACGTTGCTCCCGTTGCAGCCATGAGTCTGCTTCCGTGTCGTTTACGAAATGCTCCTGCTCAGGGTCCCATTGAAGTGGACGTCCCAGTCGCATCGAAATGTTTCCGAGGTGGCACACACTGACAGAGCGGTGCTGAGACTCGATGTTCGAGATCGGATTGTTTCGGGTCTGCACGCAGTCGAAGAAGTTCCCCATATGATTAACAATCGCATCCAGCTTCCCTGAGCGGTCGGGACGGGTGTGATTGTCGTGAGCATAGAGACGGAACTGGTCTTTACCGAATGGATTCGAAGCAAGATCTTCAATTGGCTTGCCGGTGACGGAGCCGCGATTTACAAAGATACGCCCCTCTTCCCCTTCAAACATCACTCCGTTTCGACCGTTATCGAGCACTGTTAATTCAACACCGTTGGCATAGCCATACTTTACAGAGAAGTTTGTTGCGACGTTATATCCATTCGCAACGTCTGGAAAATCGGCCTGACCGTCGATTTTGACTGGCCCGGAGTTATCCATTCCGATTCCCCATTGGGCAATATCGATATGATGTGCTCCCCAGTCTGTCATCTGTCCGCCGGAATATTCATACCACCAGCGGAATGTATAATGAGAACGTTCTGTCACATAAGGAACATCCGGGGTCTGTCCTTGCCAGAGGTCCCAGTTCAGATTGGGTGGAGGGGTTTGCTGGATGAACGGGCCTCCGGTGACATTCTTTCCGAGAACGACCTGGACCGTTTTTAGCTTGCCGATCTTTCCGGCTCTCACGAGTTCACAGGCGAGTCTGAACCGGCTGTCACTGCGCTGCCAGGAACCGACCTGGACAACACGACCGGTTTCTTTAACAACCTTTCTAAGAAGCTTTCCTTCATCGATCGTCAGCGTCAATGGCTTCTCACAGTAAACATCTTTCCCAGCACGACAGGCATCGATCACCATTGCCGTATGCCAGTGGTCAGGGGATCCGATGGTGATAACATCGATATCACTTCGTTGCAGCATCTCCCGATAATCTTCATAGAGTTTTGCCTGTCCACCGAACTGGGCTTTTGCTTTCTCTGCAATCTCTCTGTCGACATCACAGATGGCGACAATGTCTCCGTGAGCCTGGGATTTGTCTGCAATGACTGATCCCTGATAACGCATTCCGATAGTCCCAATACGGAAACGCTCATTTGCGGAGCGAGCGGCTTTGGGTTCGGCAGCGATGGATGTATAAGGAATAAAGAATCCCGCGGCGGCCAGTGATGCGGTCTGGGTCAGAAATTCACGTCGGGAGGTGTGTAAAGTCATGAGTTAGTCTCCAGATTAAAACAAAAATGATCCCAATGCGCAGACCCCGATCCCGAGTCCACACTGACAAGCGTGTCTTAATGATGTATTTAGAGAGAGTGTGAGTGAAACTTAGCGTCGTCCGCTCTACTCTGGTGATCTGGCAATGGATGCACCTGCAAGTTCCGCTCCGCGGGTTGTGCCGTTGCCTCCTTCGACTTTGCGTCGGGCAGCGACGAGTTGGCGAATCCATGGGCCGACATAGTGACCGTTATCATGAAACGTCCGTCCGGAGACGAGGTTTCCATCGATCACACATGGTTCATTCACATAAATCCCACCGCAGACTTCCAGATCGAACTTGCATTTAGCGACGGTTGCCATGCGGCGACCTTCGACACAGCCTGCTCGAGCGGGAATTTCGACGCCATGGCAAACGCTGGCAATTGGTTTGTTTTCACGGAAAAAATACTGCGTGATCCGAATCAGATCGGGATCTTCACGGATATACTCCGGGGCACGTCCCCCGCTGAAGAGGATTCCCAGATACTGTGTGGGATCGATATCACGGAAGGCGATATCGGCCTGAATCTGGTAGCCTTCCCATTCTTTCGTAATGGTCCAGCCCGGTCGGACTTCATGCAGCACCATCTGATATAGCCGCTTCTCCGGTGCGGCAACGACGGGCTTAAAGCCCTCCTCCTGAAGGCGGTAATAGGGATACAGGGTGTCTACGGTTTCTGATGCGTCGCCGACGATGATGAGTACTTGGTTCATAACACTTCTTTATAAAGATCCATTAGAGGTCAAACTTGAAGTCGTTTGGTCCCTCCCGGGTAATTTCCACTGGAATTCCAGAATTGGAGGCGGAGTATTTTTCTGGAATGATGTTCGAATCAGCACTCCCGGAAGCAAACCTGACCTGGTATCGTCCCGGAACTGCACCGGCAGCATCATTGCGATACATCAGAGAAAATCGGCCATCGGGATTGGTCCAGCCGCGAACTTCCTGAGTATCAGATTCCGACACAAAGATAACAACGACCTCTGTCGCTGGTTTCCCTTGAACTGTGACGATTCCTGTTACTTTCACCAATTCAGGTAAGGTCTCTTTTGCACTTCCACATCCATTCAGAAGGGAAATGCCCAAAGTCAGTGCGATACAAATTCTGATGAATTGTCTTTTTGGGTGAGCTTTCATATTCAGAATTCTCCGATCACGTTGCCGTCAGCAATGCTCACCAGATTTTCGAAAGTTTGCAGATTCATATTTTCGCTGACAAAGCGCACAGTACCGTCGCCAAGAAGTACGTGACAACCGCCGGTATGAGAGCTTCCGGCCGACCAAGCCATCCGCCTTGGTTCTGTTGCACTTATTGGCTTGTTAATTCCATATGCCGTTGTTAACCAATATGTATTGGTCCATGCTCCCCAGAAAGGCCCCCAATTAGAATCCCGCTTTGTCATCGGAGACTCACAAATTTGAATTGTATTGCTAGAACCATCTGTAAGGTCTCGCATTCGTGCAGCTCCATTGAAGCCAAATGCTCCACGTACTGATCGGTCATTACCGGAGTTACCAGAATAGGGAGCGGCCCCCCAAAACAATTGATATCCGTGTCCATTATCTTGCCAAGTTCGAGCAATTACTCCGTAACTTGTTCGATGATAGTCGATAGTATAGTACCCTTCGCTCGTATGAGTTCCGGGTATGTCGCCGCTATCAGATGGACAAGCATACGCAGAAAGCTGCTTTTTCTTAATTTGCGACATATTTGGAGTCGCATTCGCCTCAATGGGAGCTGTAACTGCGGCATAAGCGGACAATCCCATTGGCTGGGAAAAATTTAGCAGGTTGTATAGCGGCGCCTGATCAAGAAACGGAAGAATCAGTAGATGCATGGAAATATTGCGAACATTGGCCGGAACAGAACTGGGAAGGTTTGCATTGGCGCAATGACTGCAACCAGGATTGATTGCGCCTGGAGGGAAAATTGAATGGGTGTCGTGATAGTTATGAAGGGCAAGCCCCATTTGCTTCAGATTATTCTTGCATTGTGATCGTCGTGCTGCTTCACGGGCTTGTTGTACAGCCGGAAGAAGCAATGCTACAAGAATCGCAATAATTGCAATGACGACTAGCAATTCGATCAATGTAAATCCAGAGCGTCTCATAGGACAATCTTTCATTTAATCATTTATTAACAACAACATGTAAAAACATCTTTACCACATTTTGACTCTACTAGAATTTATATGAATCTTTCTGTCCTTGAGCGAATTCGTACAGTCAATCATAAGATCTATTTCGATTTCAGATCGAAATTGATTATAGGATTATCCGTATTGACTGTAACGTTTAACGTCGAGTGGTCGTGGTATCGGACGGGAAGGCGCTCCGGGGTATCGGACACCAGGTTGCCGTCTTTATCGACGACCTCTTCTCTAGTGCGAATTTCCACCAAATAACTTCCCGGGGCCGCACCAATGTTCCTTTGGCTGAATATTAGGGAGTATTCCCCCTTCTCATTGGTTCGTCCAACGGAACTGTTGCTGCTGCCGCCCATTGTTGAATGAAAGACGATTGAAGCCTTTGGTAATGGTCCTCCATCCAGCGTGACGACGCCTGAAACAGGCACCAGAACGGGTGTGTTACCGCTTCTGCGTCCACACCCACAGCTGAATATCAATACAATCAGAATACCAATCCCGATGAATTGCGGGCGAATCATTACGTTACCTCCGTCAATTTCAACGTTCCCTCGAAACTCACCGATCGGCGTCGTTGACGAGCCTTACAAATAACACCATCCCTTGTTTGTGAACGGAATGGAGAAGGGCTGGCAGGTTGCTTAAAAATCCCCAATAACAGCTCCATCACTGATGCTGATCAATGGACGCAACACAAGTGTGAGACTGACGTTCTCGCCAATGAATCGAACAGAGCCATCCCCCATCGTAAAATGAGCACCGCCGGTATGGTTGGAATTAAAAGACATTCCTGCATTCGCATTCGCGCTTCCCATTACAACTCTGGGGCCATTAATATTCTGTAATCCGGAGCCGAGTGCATGGCGAATTCCATAGATCGAATTTTGCCGGGTACCGGCCGCACAGAAAACGCACCCTGCGTCTGCCGGTAGAAATCCTGTATAAACATGTGTATTACTGGTATCGGCCCCGGTGACTCCGTTGTATAAATTGAAAGCACGCTCTCCAACAGCAATCGTGTTACTGGAGCCATCGACGATATCCCTCATCGAAACGCTGCTGTTCATATAGAACATGCCGTTGGCGTCACCGCCTGTGCTTGTTGGGACTCGGCGGATTCCTTGCGAACCATTGGCGGCTACATAATTAGAGATGGTGGGACGCGGGTTTTCGACGTAGCCTGTGTCGTTGATATGTCCAAACCGATTGTTGTTCATTCCTCCGAGCCCAAATTGTCCGCTGTTTGAGTCAGTCGGGCAACGAAAGGCTGCCAACGGTCTGGACATGATCGCAATTGTCGTCGAATTGCTCATCGCTTGAGCGCATGTCGTTGGCCCAATATTAAGGGAGTTGTAGAGACTGGCCTGTTCCAGCATTGGAAGGAGGAATGCTCCCCAAGACCAATTCCCCTTGAGTGCCGATGCCGCCAGAGCCTCATCTGTCGTTGTATCGCCATATTCGCGCACGAATCCGGGAGGAAAAACGGAGTGCACATCGTGATAGTTATGAAGTGCGATCCCAAGTTGCTTCAGGTTATTCTTGCATTGCGATCTTCTCGCCGCTTCCCGGGCTTGTTGCACAGCGGGGAGAAGCAGTGCGACTAGAATTGCGATAATGGCAATGACGACGAGAAGCTCGATCAGTGTGAAGCCGCGTTGTTTTTTATTTGAGCGCGAAGTCATGTCTTTCCCTTTCATGAATATTGTCACGAGATGTCGAAAGAAGTGAGAAGAAAGGTGTCGAAATGCAGAAATAGAAAGTTCAAAATCGCTCATGATCACCTCATCTGAGATGAGATTGGCTTTTCGCGCAGGATCCACAACACATTAAATTGAAATGAGTTGCAAAAAACACACAACGATGAGGCTGGTCATCCTGACATGACAACCGCTAAATCCAAGAGCAATCATATAAGCACAAACCGTTTCCGTCATTCATCAATGGCGTAAAAAGATGAAGGAATTTTGTCGCGACGAAAAGGGCGTCCGGAAAGAGCGAAAGCTGGTCTCTCATTCGTCGATGCGGGGGGCGAACCTGCTGTCGACTGATGATTCGCTGCGATGTTGCTGCCGGTATGTGCCGGGTGTGCAGTTGTGGAATTTGCGGAATCGCTCGCAGAGAACCTGTACCGAAGCAAAGCCGGTTCGGTAGGCGATTGTTTCCAGTGTCCAGTCGGTTTCTCTGAGCAGTTGCTGAACTCTGGCCAGGCGGAATCGCATGATTTCTGCCTGGGGTGATCGCCCGAGGAGTTGACGAAACTTTCGTTCCAATGAGCTGCGGGAGATCGGGACTTTTTTGAGAACGTCGTGAATTGTGATTCCATCGCAGGCGTGTTGTCGAATGATCCGAAGGGCGGCTGCGAGATCCTGGTCTGCGATGGCAAGTATATCGGAGGACTGACGAACCACGATTCCGAGGGGAGGAATTAAAATCGAGTCTGCTGGCGGCGCGGCCCCATCCATCAGGTTTTGCAGCAGTGTTGCCGCATCGTATCCCGCCTTTTCTCCGTCGAGTCGCATGCTGGACATGGGGGGAATGGAAACCTCGCAAAGAGTTTCATCGTTCTCCACACCGACGACAGCGACTTCTTCAGGGACTGCGATTCCGGCACGTCGGCAGGCGTCCAGCATCCAGAATCCCAACTGGTCTGTGCAGGCCATGACTCCAACCGGCTTGGAGAGTTGCAATAACCATTCAGCGAGTGATTCCTGATGGGATTCCCAGTCTGTTGGTAACTCACGCTGACCACCGGCCCGATGGATTTTTACGGGATAGCCTGATTCTGTAATGGTCTGGATGAAACTGTCGCAGCGTTGTTTGAAGAACTCCTCCGTATCCAGATCGTAGATGGCGAATTGTGTGAACCCCCGTTCCAGCAGATGTTCTGCCATCATTCGTCCCAACAAGACGTTGTCTGCGCCGACAAACGGGAAGTTGTGCTGCAGACGCGTGGAACGTAATTCCACAGTGGGGACGTTGACATCGCGGATCATGTCCGCCATTTGCTGGGAACCGGTTCGGGTAAGGATGCCGTCTCCCCGCCAGTTCCGAATCCAATTGGGAGGGGCCGACTCGAGAGACCGCAGTTCAACAAAAACCGACCACGGGCCATGCAGTGTCAAATAGCGGCGGACACCTCTAAGGAGTCCTCGCCCGTAAGAACGGGACGTTTCGATCAGAATGGCGACATGAGGAATGTCTTTTCGAGTCGGAGCCATATCGCTGGATTGACTCTCTTGAATCTGCGGTGTCAGAACAGGAAAACCGACATCACATCAAGGCTAGCTGTTCCAATCGGGGCCGTCAACCAGCTCTGGAATCGGCATCTTGGCTTTCACTTTGTTGAAAATAACTCGGGAGGGCGAGGCTCCTGCCGAGCCGCAAACCATGGAATGCGTCATCTTCCATGCGGCTCAGCGGGAGCTTTGCCCTCCCGGAAATCGATCGTTCTTCAACAATAAGCCAGCGTCCCCTGATTAAGACAGAGGACGCCGGCAATCAGACCAGTTCCTTACTTGCAGCAAGGAGCTTTCTCTTCGCAGCAAGGCGCCTTGGCAGCACAACATCCTTCATTGGATGCGGCTTTCGCAAGCTGGAACGCAGGAGCGTTGCTGGTGTCAATCTTCAAACCGACGGTGTGTGATGCTTCACAACATTCGGCTCCAGGATAACAACATTCCGCACCCGGAGTGCAGCAGGCTTGCGATTTGCAACAGTCAGCACCGGGAACACAACACTCCGAACCTGGGAAGCAACAATCGTTGCCAGCCAAGGCTTGCGGTGTGGTTGTCACTGACTTCGCTGTCGCCGTCTGAACGGCAACAACAACGAGAACGAGGCTCAAGCAAGCAGCAAACAGTGCAATCACGTTTTTCGACATGGAAATTCTCCCAACGATGAAATGGTTCAATAGAGGCCGTTCTCCTAAACAATGGAGAAGTTCGGCGAAACTCACAATTCATGACCTGCCATTGGCTATCCGCCAATGACCAAACTATGGATCAGATTGCGAGACGAACCTTCGGAGGGGGAACAAGCGGCCGGTCTGACCGGCTCGATAACGCCGTGTCGACGACAGAAAGATGAGACACCGAGACCATTTCCACCGTGCGGTTCAATGTCGTGAAGAACAGAACACTGACATGTACCTGTCCGCAGCAACGTTGTGCGGCGCAAGGACACTGATCTCCCCCGCAATTGGACTGACCAAAATGCTGGTCATTTGACTCAGGAGAGGAGGGGGCTTCCGTTTCTGTCGACTTCTGGCAGCACCCGGCGATGTTCGATTCATCCTTCACCGGGTGAGATTTCGAACAACAGCATCCGTCTTGAGATTCCGCCTGAGCAGAGCTGGCACAACAACCTGGCGCAGGTGTTGAAGACGGTTTGCCTTCAGACTTTGCAACCATCATGCCTGAGGAAGACGGGGCACAACATGACCGTTCTCCCGAGAATCCGTAGGTGGGAATCCCGGAAAGAAGAATTGCCAGACTCAGCAAAACACGGCCTGATAATGACATGGCACTATTTTATTCTGATCACCGAGATTCATCAATAGGGTTTCAGGGAGAAAACAGGGTTTTGCTTGTTCGAAGATAGGCAATCTTCGGGAGGGCGAAGCTCCCGCTGAGCCACATGAAAGATGACGCATTCCATGGTTTGCGGCTCGGCAGGAGCCTCGCCCTCCCATGCGATTTTCAATAAAGCGAAAGCCCTGAGTGAGAACATAAGGGGAAAGGTTGGGTTGAACAGGATGTCACGTTGACGGGGAAATTCCAGGATCGTGTCAGCGTCGATTTGACGGGACTGCGGCGACTGGATAACCTGCGTGCAGTTTCAGGTCCCGGTCCAGTACGCTGGAAGGGATTCGTCCGTTTTTATGAGTGGATGGAAATCAGATGTTTGAAGGAATTTTGAGGATTCTCTCAAAGATTCCCCCTCGAACACCCGATTCTTGAAACACCGAATGTTCAGGACAGCGGATGTCCGAAACAAACGGCGCAGTAGCCAAGCGGCCTAAGGCGACGGATTGCAAATCCGTTATTTCCCCGGTTCGAATCCGGGCTGCGCCTCTTCAAATGCTGATTTTCCCGAATCAAATAACCCTTGTGTCACACAAGGGTTATTTTTTTGTCTGGAGCTGCGGTGAATGGATTTCATTCTGTCGTCCTTCATCTTCAGCGCGGGAGGATGCGTTAAGTAGTCCCCTATGGCTCGAAGGAATTAGTGAGAGCGTTTGCTCCGGCTTGGGGAGTTGATTAAAATCCGGTTTCGCCGTGCCGCTCAAAATGTCTGCTTAATTGCGGGCCAGCCGGGTGGATACCGTCTCCTGCCGCGATCGGTGATTCGGCAGTTCGTGCTACACAGGCCCAAAATGTTCTCCAACAACGAACGTTTTGAACCGCGTCAGTGACTTTCGGTTGCGGTCGGAACAAACCGACTGGATCAGAGTTCATGGGTATCCACAGGTTCCAGAGATGAAACGTCCTACTAAAGATCTCTTCGATGATTCCACGATGACGTTCGGGGAACATCTCGAGATTCTCCGCAAGCACCTGATCCTCGCGATCATGGGGCTGATCGTGGCCGTCGTGATCTGTCTGTATCAAGGGGAACGCCTTGTCGGTTTCGTCCGCGCCCCGATTGACAGTGCTCTCAAGGAATATGCCAAACCCAAGCCGCCAGCGTCAGAAGAAACGACCTGGGATCGGATGAAACGGGATTGGGGACTGAATCTGGTCTTCAAATATTATCAGGGAACTCTGGATTACTTTGCCGGACGAATCAGCCCTGAAGAGGAAGAAGAACGTCGGATTCAACGCCATCCGGAAGAAGTGATTGTTTCCATCGGGGTCGATGACCTGGCCAGAGCGATTCATGAAGTCGCGCCTGACCGTTTTCCTCTTCCTGCTGCTCCAGTTGCAGCCACTCAGAAAGAGACGCCACGTCAGGATGAATCATCGGTGTCCCCCGGTGATTCGTCCGAGAGTCCACAAGAAATTGCCGCAGCAGTTCCCTCTGTTCGCCTGAGGCTGCAAGCTCCACAATTCGCACAGTTTCAGGCGACCGTGGAACAGGCCCGGCGTCCGGTGACATTGAACGTTCAGGAAGCATTTATGACTTACCTGAAAGTATCGATCGTCGCCGGGTTGCTGCTGTCGAGTCCGTGGATTTTCTATCAGCTTTGGCTTTTCATCGCAGCGGGCCTGTACCCGCATGAACGGAAGTATGTGTACGTTTATGGGGTGATGAGCTTGAGCCTGTTCCTCATCGGGGCGTTCTTCTGCTTTTATGCGGTGTTTCCGTTTGTGCTGCACTTCCTGCTGGCGTTTAATAAAACCTTGGAAATTCAGCCGCAGATTCGACTGTCGGAATGGATCAGCTTTGCAGTGATGTTGCCGGTGATGTTTGGAATCAGCTTCCAGTTGCCGTTGGTGATGTTGTTCCTGGAACGGATCTCCATCTTTAATGTGAAGGTGTATCGTGACCAGCGTCGTATGGCGATTCTGGTGATTGCGATTCTGTCCGCGATTCTGACTCCTGCTGATCCCGCCAGTATGTTGATGATGATGTTCCCGTTGATTTTCCTGTACGAACTTGGCATCCGGCTTTGTGACTGGCTTCCTCGCGAAGGTTTCCGATCAAACGAATCGGAAACATCACTTGTCGGAACCTCGTAACACCGCCTGCAGTATCGCCGACTTTTTCATCTGCCACTTCAGTTCACAATTTCATTGATGATTGATCTGTGATTGTGAATCTGCCTTCAGAGGAATCCGCTCCGATGACACGTCCTGGACCTCCTGCCGAACCTTTGCCGGAACCGACAACACAACTTCGGGAAGGCTGGCATTGTCTGCATCTGTATTACGCGGTGAATCAGTCGGCGCTGGCTCAACTCAGTCAGGACGAGCGTTCTCAGGGAATTGCCGCGTTTCGGGAGATCCTCGATCCATCCGGCCCGAACGCGACGCAGCGTTTGCAATCGTTCATTACCTCCGGTCATCGGGCCGATTTCGGGTTGATGCTGCTGGATCCTGATCCTCTGAAAATTGACGCGATTCAACAGGCGATCCGGTCTTCGAAACTGGGACCGGCATTCACGCCAGCCTATTCTTTTGTGTCCATTACTGAAGTTTCGGAGTACGTTCCAACTGCGGAACAATATGCTGAGAAGTTGATTGCCACCGGTTCAAGCCCTGACGATCCTTCGTATAAAGCGAAGGTCAAAGCCTATGAACAACGCCTGCCGATGATGAATCAGCAGCGTCTTTATCCGGAAGCTCCTGATTGGCCGGTGATCTGCTTTTATCCGATGAACAAGATGCGTCACCCGCACGCCAACTGGTATCAGCTTTCATTCGCCGAACGAAGCAGCCTGATGGCCGAGCACGCGACTTCGGGAATCAAGTTCGCCGGGAAGGTGTCGCAATTGATTACCGCCAGCACCGGCTTCGATGACTGGGAATGGGGAGTCACACTCTGGGGACGATCCCCGGAATATATCAAGGAAATCGTCTACACAATGCGATTCGACACGGCGAGCGCCCGGTATGCGGAATTCGGCCCGTTCTATATCGGATACATTAAAACGGCTGATGAAATCGCGGCTCACCTGAAGCTTGCGTGATCAGCCATCATTCAGGTCGATACATTTTATGCTGGTCGACATACAGTTCGACCGAACGGGGAGTCTGATAGCGGATTGTTTTTCCTTCGGAGACACGGCGTCTTAAATCGCTGGCCGAAATATCGACTCCCGGCATGGCGCAGAGCAGGATTCGATCTCGATATTGTGTTCCGACTGAATCGAGTACCGGTTCTGCATTCAGTGGGGCTTTTCCACGATTCACAGCAATGACGGTCGCCAGATCGAGAATGCCTGACGGGTCGCGCCAAGTCGGCAGGTCGACCAGGGAATCTCCCCCGATAATCAAAAAGAGACGGTCATCCGGTCGCTGTTCTGCAATGTATTTCAGAGTGTCGACAGTGTAGCTGGTTCCTTTACGCTCGATTTCGATTTTGCTGACCCGAAAGTGAATGTGTCCGGCGATGGCCAGTCGAACCATCTCCAGTCGATCGCGAGGAGAGCTGATTTGAAGTCCCTGCTTCTGAGGGGGGGAAAATGCGGGAATGAACCAGACTTCGTCAAGATTCGCGACTTCTCGCGCAGTCTCGGCCAGCATCAGATGGGCGATATGAATCGGATCGAACGTTCCCCCAAATATCCCAATGTTCATTCAATTCTCGCCGGTTGAAATCGTGATCTGTTGTTTCGAGGGTATCTTACCGCAAACCGCAGGAAAGCAAACTCCCGGAATCTGTCTGGTCACATTACAAGGCTTTCACTAAGGTTCCGCTCTCTTTGAATTCAGTCGGGCAAATGGTCGCGTAGCGTTTTCCGCAGCAAAAATGCGCTCTCCCTCGGAAAGATTGACGTCATCATGAGTTTGTGGGAAATCATTCTCCTCGGGATCGTTCAGGGAATCACCGAGTTTCTGCCAATCAGTTCCGATGGGCATCTCGTGATTATCGAGTCATTGCTGGGACATCAGACCGAAAACCTCTCCTTGAATATTGCGCTCCATTTCGGAACGCTCCTCTCCATTCTGGTGGTCTTTCGCAAAGACATTATCCCTGCGTTCAAGCAACCCAAGCTGGTGCTGTCGATTATCATCGCGACGCTTCCTGTTGTTGTTGCCGCGCTGCTGTTTGGTGACCTCTTCAAAGAAGCATCCAACAGTGTTCTGATAGCCGGAATCGGGTTGCTTTACACGGCGGGACTGCTATTTCTGACTCCCAAAATCGATAACGGGAATCGTGGAATTCTGGAGATCAACTGGAAAGACGCCCTGATTATTGGTGGATTACAGGCTCTGGCTCCGTTGCCGGGGGTCTCCCGTTCAGGGAGTACGATTGTCGCCGCACTGTTGATGGGAGTGCGGCGCTCCGATGCCGCGAATTTTTCTTTCTATATCGCCGTTCCTGCGATCATTGGTGCGGTACTGAAAGAACTGATCTTCGACCAGCCACCACTGACCGTTTCCATGGGGAATCTCGCGATTGGAACCACGGTGGCCTTCCTCGTGGGTGTGGTCGCCCTGAAGGGGCTGCTGCGACTTGTTGCTGCACGCAAGTTGATCTGGTTTGCCTGGTACGTGCTGATTCTCGGAATCGCGACCATCATCGGTTCCCAAGCCGGGTGGTTTAACATTGTTCATTAGTTCAGTGTTTTCGCCGATGCTAACAGAATGCATCTCGTTTTCTTGAGGTGGAGCATCAAAGTGCGTCCAGACGCCCCCGACGAAATCGTCGGGAGTATTTTCGTTGTTCGGTTGTTCTTTTGATCCTGTCGAAGACAATCAGGACAGGAATGCTGAACAGTGGCAATGAACAGCCATGTTTCGTCGCATTCCGTCCAGATGACTTTGACGACCAATTGATTCCGATCGGAAATCCAGAAAACAATGGCTCTCTCGTATAAAGATGCCGGTGTCGACCTTGAATCGTATGAAGAAGCAATGGCTCGGCTGCCGGCGCTGATGCAACGGACCCAAACTCCGCGCGTTCTTCCACTGACCGGAGGATTTGCCGGGCTGTTCCAACTGAACGGGAACGGTCATCAATATACCGATCCCGTGCTGGTCTCCGGCACCGATGGAGTCGGCACGAAAATCAAAGTGGCCATGCGGGTCGGAAAATACGATTCGATTGGCATTGATCTGGTCGGAATGTGCGTGAACGATTGCCTCTGCCTGGGGGCAGAACCGTTGTTCTTCCTCGATTACGTCGCCCTGGGAAAAGATGATCCCGATTTGACGACGGCACTAGTCAAAGGGGTTTCGGACGGGTGTGTCGAAGCCGGAGCGGCGTTAATTGGTGGGGAAACCGCCATCATGCCTGACCTTTACGGAGCCGGTGACTTCGACATGGCCGGGTTCTGTGTCGGCGTGGTTGAGAAAAGCCGGATTCTCGACGGAAGCAAAATTCAAGCTGGTGACGTGTTACTGGGAATTGAATCTTCCGGAATCCACTCCAATGGATACAGTCTGGTACGAAAGATTGTCTTCGACGCCGCCCAACTGGAAGTGGACACGCATGTGCCGGAACTGTCGGCCACTGTCGGTGAGGCGTTGCTGACACCGACACGTATCTATGCTTCTGTTATCAAAGCGTTGTTGAACGATCCATCGACGAAGGAGAGTGTCTCCGGACTGGCACACATCACCGGGGGAGGACTGGTCGACAACACCGGTCGAATCATCCCCAATGGTTTGCAGGCGGTCGTTGACCGGAGTCGCTGGGAGATTCCAGCAGTCTTCCAATGGCTGCAACGACTCGGAGAAGTGGACCGGGAAGAGATGTTCCATGTGTTCAACATGGGAATCGGAATGGTTGTGGTCGTCCGTCCGGAGCAGGTTGATGCGGCCCAGGAAATTGTTCGGCAATCCGGATGGACATCACATGTCATCGGTGACGTCCGCGAGGGAACCGAACCGGCTGTTTATCTGAATTAGTCACATCACAACATTATGGCTGGCTATAATCAATTTGATACTCGCCTCGAAACTCTGGTTGTTGAGACCAGAACGATTTGGGGGGAGGATGTCGGGACGCCGTCGTCAGAAGAACGACGGGGCATTGCGATGGAACTGCATCGTGCGCCGGAACTGGCCAGCAGCCTGCTTTATGAACGGACACATACCGGATTCATCCGTGAAATTACGGTGACTCCAGCCGATCTCGAGCGGTTGCATCGTCAACTTCATTCACAAAGCAGTGAAGTGAGAACGGATGTTCCATAGAGTATTTTTTTGAGCCGCGAACAAAACCCCTCAAACTATGAAAATTTCCTTTCCGCGAGCGGAACGAGGTCAGTTTCGGTAGGTCATGCTCTGCATGACGATGCAAACCAAGCGGCAGGCAATGCCTGCCCTACAACTGAAGGCCAGTTTTGAGAATGCTCCAAATACAGGGTCGTCGGGCAATGGAATCCCAGTGATGAGTGAAGACTTCCCTTCAAGCCGATTCGGTCGAGCACGTTTGATGACACGTAGTGTCTGCGTTCTGGCCTTGAGTCTGACGATTGGTCTGTTGATTGCGGACCGGGGACAAGCCGGGACAGTCGATTGCTCCACGCTGCCGAACGGGTTTCAGATCCGGCAGTTCAATGATGAATCCGGAAGTCACAAGTTCGCCTTGTTTCTTCCGGAGAATTATTCATCGGATCGAAAATGGCCGGTGGTCCTGTTTCTGCATGGAGCCGGAGAGAAAGGGAGTGACGGTCATCTTCCGATTTCAGGAACGTTGGCCGTCGCGCTGGAGCAGTGGAAAGAGGCTCCGTTTATTGCTGTGTTTCCCCAATGTGAAGATGTCACCGGACGATCACTGACCGGCTGGCTCGCCGATTCTCCCGACGGTCAGCGTGCGATGCGGATTCTCGATCAGGTCGAACGGGACTATTCCGTTGACTCCTCCAGACGGGTTCTGGCGGGATGGTCGATGGGAGGATATGGAACATGGTCTCTGGCGGCGGCTCACCCGAAACACTGGTCGTCAGTTCTGGTTCTGGCCGGAGGAGCGGTTCCCGGAACGGTTGATCTGCACGGTCTGGCCGAGGCCAGGACTCCGGTCTGGGGAATCAGCGGGAAACAAGACCCGCTCGTTTCATTCGAAGCCTCGCAACAGTTGATTGCACAGCTCAATGAGTTGGGGGGAAACGGGCACTTCACCCTGCTTTCGCCCGCCGGTCACAATATTTGCCCACAAGTTTTTGCGGAGCGAAAGGTCTTTGACTGGTTATTCAATCCCTCTGCTGAACTCGCCGCATCGGTTTCTTTTGAAGGGGTGAAGCCGCTTCCGCTGAACACGCAATTCTATCGTCATTGCCAGTTGCATGAACGTCGTGTTCCGGAAGCACTGGCGTTGCGATTGGGGAATTCGGCGTTGTCGGAACTGGCGAGGGGAATGATTGATCTCATTCCGCCGGAGTCTCTTCAAGGGGATCTTGCTGACATCCGGCAACAGGTGGGACGCAACGAGAATCCGTGGATGGTGAGCCTGAATGATCTTCACTATCAGGCGCATGTGTCGCAGTTCAAACTTCATGCGATCTCCGGCGGACGGCTGGGAATGGAGATTCAACTCCATCCTCTGACGTTGATGATCGGAAGTACACGCCTGGAAAGCCGGGACCATTTTGCGGCATCGGGGCCGACTCAGATTGACATCGGATTGCGACAACCGGCCATTCTCAAACTGGAAGTGCAGCCGGAGATGCGGTCCGGACGGGTGCGACTGATTCCACTTCGTCAGTCTTTTCTGTTCGATGAAGGGAACTGGCACATCACTCCTCCAGAGCAGATGGAAGTCCGTTCTTCGGTTTATACCGCGGATCAGATGAGAACCGGTCTGGTGGGGAGCCTTTATGAAAGTCGTCAGCAACTGACGGAACAGGTGCTGTCGGTTGTTCCAAAGATGTTGGAAACCATAGAAGAAGAACTGGATTTCCGTTCGGCTCCCGCACTGGCCAGAGTGCTGTCTCCTGTCCCGGCTCTGGTTCCGCAGATTGAAGTGGGACCATCGGCGGTGGCTGTCGATTCACAGGGGATTTCCATTATTTGCGATCTGAAAGCGCTCTCCCGCGTCGAGGGATCTTCGTTACCGATTCAGGAACCGTGGCAGATTGAGGAGTTTTCAAATGAGAATGAACTGGTCATGGGACTGGCTCTGGAGGCCGTCACTCAACTGACTATGGTGAATGTGCAACAGAATGTGGCACAGGTGAATGTGCTGGATATCTCGGACGATAAGTTTTCTGTCCTTGCCGATCCGGTACGTATGAAGCAGGTGCTGCCGGAACTGGACGCCGAAACTCCGGGGGAATTGCGAACGATCCTGCGGTTACTCAGTCCCTTGTCACTGACGGAATCGCCAGCAGGAAACCCTGAACAGGCCGAATCTCAACAGGTTCATCTGATGCTGTCAGCAGAACGGGTTTGTCTGGAGATTTATGATCTTCGAAAAACAAAACAACCGGTTCCGGTCGGTCGGATTCTGTTTCGCATGTCGCAACCGATGACGCTTTCACTCGACGGGGCCCCATCTAATCAGGCCTCATCAGAGACGAATGGTGCCGTCACCGTGCAATGGCACAACCGCTGTGAAGTGACTTTCCTTGGAGCCGAATCCCTGGCCGGTTCCAGCAAACCGCAGGTGAATGAGGCTGCTTTCGTGGACCTGTTTCGGGACGCCTGGCTCAATTGGGGAGCAGAACATGGTCATCAGAGTCTGTCGACCGAAGTGATGCGATTCGGGACCGCCCGGATTCATCTGGAACAGATTCAGGCAGGCAACGGGCGGCTTCAGTTCGAGTTGAAGGCTCATTCAGAGGCCGTAACGGGTCAGTAAATCCGATGGCGTTAGGTGCCATGCTCATGTCGCGTCAGCAGCATGAGCATGGCACCCAATAATTTCTATCAGAACAGGTCACGCAATGATTTTCGTACAGTCTGGCGGAAGTCATTCATGTTTGAGAAGCGGTTCTGAATTTCGTCCGACATGGCTTTCTTTCGGATTCGCGAAAGAGAAGAAGCGAACGGCCAGGTATTGAAGAAGGTGCAGTTGGCAGTCATGCATTCTGTGGTCTGATCGGTCTGGCATTCTTCCGATGGCGGTAGACCGGTTTGCAGAAAGTGGAGGATGCCGCCGAGTCCGTAAACATCGGTGGCAAAGGTCCATCGTTCTGTCTCCCCTGTTCGCTGTTCCGGAGCCATGTAACATCGGGTTCCCGCAGCAAACACGAGTGCTGGCCCCTGCTTTTTTCGCAGCAGCCATCCCATTCCAAAGTCAATCAGTTTGCATTCCCCTTCCGGAGTGATCATGACATTTTCCGGCTTCAGATCCAGATGCAGAATTCCATGCTGATGGGCGATGGAAAGGGCATCGGCAATTTGAATCAGAATCTCCCGGATCTGTCGTGGTGTTGGACGGCGTTGGCCAAATTCATTGGAAAGAGCCTGTCCGGGAATCATTTCCAGAACCAGATATGGACATTCCTGATCGATCCCGGAATCGTGGATACGAACAATTCCGGGATGTTCGAGCTGGGCGAGAAAGGCCCCTTCCTGCGCAATTCGGGAGAGTGACGCTCCTCCGGGGTCCGCAGGGATTCGCCCCCGTTTCAAAGCCACCTCGCGATGCAATACCGGATCCCATCCATGGTAAATGTCGGCTTGCCCTCCATGGGCCAGTTGCGAAATGACCTGATAACGACCGATGGTTTCTGGAAACGGTAACGATTTCTGTTCGAATTTCCGGTCTGCGAGCCTGGCGTCTTCGCGACGAGAACCAGTTCCTCGGGATCGGGCTGGTTCCCATGATTTGTCAATGCAAGACTTCGTTGTCACCTCAGGTGAAATATGGTCCGGCAGAAATTCCAGCGTTTCCGGAATTTTCGTGGTGCGGTTTTCTCCGGAAATTGCTGACATTTTGGCTTCGGATCGAGACGGATCCAGAGCACCATGTCGGGTGAGTGCCCGGATGATGTCCCGGATTCTCCGCTCGTTTCTGGGAATGTCGTCTCTGGGGAGATCACTGTTAGTGGGAGATTGCAGCGGGGGATGATTCATCAAGTAAGTCCTCTCCATGAAATTCGCAAAATTCCCGGATCCGCGTCATCACACGACTCGTGTTGACATAAACCGCATTGATGGAGACCCCCACTCGGCCTGCGGTTTCCTGCGCGGAAAGTTGTTCAATTCCATGCAGCAGAAAACATTGCCACGTCCGCGGACGAAACTCCGATTCAATGCTGATCATGGCCGATTTCAGTAAGCCCGCCCGAAATTCACGGACCCCGGATTCCGAATCCTCCGTACAGGAAATCGATTCCACCTGATCGGTGGGAACCGGAACCCCGGATCGGCGACGTCGAAAATCAATCGCCTTGTTGGTGGTCACGTGACGCAGCCAATGCCGGAAAAAACCTCGCTGTTTCTGATAGGAGAACGTGGGAAGCACTCTTAACAGTTGCATAAGCACTTCCTGAACCGCGTCGTAGTGATCTTGTGGCAAAATGCCGGTTCGATAAACGGCCCGATCAATTAACGGTCGGTACACCTGAAGAAATTCCTGCCAGGCGCGCTCGGCCGTTTCGCCTCCCAGCTGTAATAAAAGTGAACTGCGTGTTGCTGTCATTGCTTCCCCCTTCTTGATTGGGAAACCGCTGGGAACTGACTTTCCTGAATGGAATGTGTGTTGTTTCACACAAGGCAAAACAATGCACTCGAGTTCTGAAGATGAAAAGCAGCCTGGGGCAATGGCAACAGGAATTGCACCGGTTTCAAAAATGGTGTGCCAGCAGTCTTTCCTCACCAGATACATCACGTTTGACTGGAGTCTTCCTTCAAGACCGAACCTCTGGAGTAACTTGTTCAGGTCTCACGTCACCGGATGAATGTTTGAGAAATCGATCTGTTCGGAAGGATTTTCGGCATTCGCCTGATTTCCCCCCGGAAGCGCGATCCTGATGAATACGGCTGTTCTGATGATTGTTCTGCAGTCAGAGAGAATCACAATCCATGCGCTGCAGGTTTGACGAATGGGAATCACCTCGCATACGCTAGCGATTACACGACATCCCGTTGTTTCAGAGTTGGTCTGACGATGCTGTGATGTCTCGTTCCACTTTGTCATCGCCCCGACAAAACTTTTTGCGACCCGTTCGTGAAAGGGAACTCTCAATGTATGTGAGGGTTCATTCGTGGCACTAATCAACAGTCAATCGCTATGCCCTGGATTTCAGAAGTTGCTCCCCGGATTTCTCACGAACGGCTCCATGAACTGATGGCGGAAACCGTGGCCGAGGCGCGGCGACGGCTCTGTTCGAATCCGCGTCGGGTTCTGCTGCTCCCCCCCGATATTACCCGGGCACATGCTTACGTCGGAGCATTGACCGAGACGTTTTACAAACTGTTGAAAGACGAAGCAGACGTGCATGTGATCCCGACCCTGGGACAACACGTTCCTCATACTCCTGAGCAGAACACCTGGATGTTCGGGTCGATTCCGGAAGAACGCATTCACGCTCACGACTGGCGTGAGGGCTCTGTCCACATCGGCACCATCCCGGCGGAACAGGTGAAAGAGGCCAGCGGCGGGATTGCTGACTGGGATATTCCGGTCGTGCTCAACCGGATGCTGATCGAAGAGGAATGGGACTGGATCATCAACATCGGTCACGTCGTTCCGCACGAAGTGCTCGGTTTCGCCAACCACAACAAGAACTACTTCATCGGACTGGGGGGCAAAGACATGATTTGCGCATCCCATATGATGGCCGCTTCCTGCGGGATTGAAAATAATCTCGGAAATCTGATCACGCCGTTACGGGCTCTCTTCAACTGGGCGGAAGAAAAATACCTGTCCCATCTTCCCGATCTGTATGTTCAAGTCGTTATGGCGCGTGACGAACATCAGGAACTGGTGCATACCGGCTGTTTCATCGGGGACGATCTGGACACCTACCTCGATGCCGCCAAACTCTCTCGCGAGCAGAACATCACCGCCTTTGACGAACCGCTCACAAAAGTGGTCTGTGTCATGCAGGGGGACGAGTTCTTCAGTACCTGGGTGGCGAACAAAGCGGTTTACCGAACCCGAATGGCCATGGCCGACGGCGGTGAACTTCTCATTCTCGCACCGGGACTGAAACGCTTCGGGGAGCAGGACGACGTTGATGATCTGATCCGCAAATACGGCTACTGCGGCACTCCCAAAGTGCTGGAACAATACGCCGTTCAGGAAGACATGCAGGATCTGGCCCATGCGACCGCTCACCTGATTCACGGGTCATCGGAGGGACGGTTCACCATTCGTTACGCCCCCGGTCATTTGGGACAGGCAGACATTGAACAGGTGAACTTCGCCTATGCTGATCTGAAAGAAATGTGGGAGCGATACACTCCCGAGCAGCTTCAGCAGGGGTGGAACGAAACGGCTGACGGCGAAAAGTTCTTCTTTATCCCCACGCCCTCCGCCGGATTGTGGGCGACCAAAGAAAAACTGTTCCGGGCTCGAAAAGATTAAGCCCCCTAAAAAACAGGGCGTCCGGTCAGAACTGGCCGGACGCCCGCGTTTTAATGCGACACAAGAATGCCCTTGGTGGCGTTCAATTAGAACTCACCAACCACTTCGCCTCCATTCTTCGAGCCGAGTGCTCCCCAAACACCGAAAGGACTCTGTCCGGGAATATCGGCCGTTCTGGGAGATGCTCCAAGATTTCCGGAATCAATATTGTCGCTCACAAACCGGACGGCTCCATCCCCCATGAGCACGTGCGCGCCACCAGTGTGTGCGCTCCCCGCTGAATGATAGCCATCATCACCATCTCGATTTGTTGTTCCAGCAAAGTAGCAGGAAGGAGAATTCGGTGGCAAAATGGTATTAAACGCTGCATAGGTTACCCCTCCGTCTGGCCATCGGCTTCCAACCCATCCTCCCAGATTGCTTGATGAAGAATAGCTGGCACCTGTTGCTGTGGCCCGACAGGCGCTAGCGGTTGCGTGCGCACCATACTTGGTGTTGCCCAAGTCTGTAGTTGTTACAGGAATACGACGCTCTGACATCAGGATCGTGGATGATGTTCCATCAGTGATATTGGCAATCTTGGAGGACATCTGGTACCCAAAGACTCCGCGCGGGTTCCGTCCGAGGTTCACGTTATCTCGTCCTCCCATATCAACGCTGTCACCGCCACAGAAGAAGTAATGGTTGTCACCGATTGTGTCGGCGAGTCGGTTGTTGCCTGCTGATGGGCAAAGAAATGCCGGAATTTTGGCCGTCCAGGGGGTATAGTCGGCCGTCCAGGGGAATGGCCCCATTGGTGGATATGTTGTCGTATTGATTGTCAGTGAACCGGAAATCTGTTGAAAAAGAGGTGACTGATCGACATAAGGAAGCAGGCCGACCATACCGCTCAAACGGATATCGTTATAATGTGTCCCTGTATGAGTTCCTCCACTGCGAATGGGAAACATCTGGTATGTATCATGATAATTGTGAAGAGCCAGCCCCAGTTGCTTTAAATTATTCTTGCACTGACTCCGACGGGCTGCCTCACGGGCCTGCTGAACAGCCGGAAGAAGCAAAGCAACTAAAATCGCAATGATCGCGATGACTACCAGCAATTCAATCAGTGTAAATCCACCTTGTCGTGTCATGACGCTACGACAACATGATCGCCGTTGAATACCATATGTTAACTTTTGAGCGCTCATCATTTCCTCGTCGCTAAAAAATCGAAGTAATCACAAAGCATACGCTACGTATCACAAGCACATGAGACTTATACATGTCTCTACAACTGATTGTTCAGACAGTCATAGATAAACCTATTTTTTTCCAGATGCGGTCGCTGATGGCACATCGAAATCCTGCTGTGCATTCTCTTCTGGCAGCTCCACTTCTGTGCGATAGTCTGAAAATAATGAGGCTCCTCCCCCTGCTTCATTTCCGGAGATCTCGACAATCATCATTCCCGACGGCAATCCCTTTGACTTGGGGATTTCATACTTCCCATCCTGAATCTTTGCAGACGCGGTGGGACCGGTGTTTCCATTTGAAAAATCGGGCTTGAACTGAATCGTCCCTTCAGGAACCGGCTTATTATCGAACGTGACATTTCCGCTGACTGCAAAACTGGGCGGAGTGCTGCTTCCGAATGACCCGCACCCTGAGAGGGGGACAACAAGAGCACTCGGAATCGCGATCGTGACAATGACCACCAAGAATTTGTTCAGTGTGAAGCCACGCTCGGAACGTCCCGAAGAAAAACGCCATTCGGAAGAAGAAAACACCCCGGAGGAGTATCGTTCACCAACCGTTGAACTAGAGGGTCTCGGGAGGGGAGAGTTGTTCATGTAGACATCTCCTTCAAAAAACGGGAAGCAGGCATGACACCAGGTGCTTTCGTTGCGAAAGATTTTAAGAATTCCTGACAACACTGACCGCGATCCATTCGCGGAAAGGAATCTTTCATGGTTTGAGAGGTTTTGTTCGCGGCTCTAAGAATTCCCCTTCGACGACCATCCCTGAATGTCATTTGGAACACATGCATCGTATACGAATATATCACAAGAGATCAATAAGAAAATAACATTGAAAGAAATGAGAAATTTTACCGAAAGTCGTCGTGGGAGGCCCGGGTTGACGAGCAACCGGGGCACTTGCTGAGAAAATGGGGTAATTGGAAAATTCATCGTTTCCTTCTGCCCGCTGAATCCTGCCCCCGTTTGAGGTGTGTTCCACGGCCGTGCTGTGTTTTCGCGATGAGATTTCAATAAAACAAAAACCTTGACATGTTCTCCGCTCCACTCTCGGTTCCGAAAAAATTTGCTATACTTCTCCACACGCCACATTTGTTGAATATTTGTTGACAGCTTCAAGCAAGAACGACTGACATGTTTGAATCGATTACCCGAAACCTGGGGGACGCACTTGGGACCATTGCGCGCGGCCGGTTGACGGAATCCAATGTCCGCGAAGGGATCACCAAAGTCCGGCAGGCGCTGCTGGAAGCAGACGTCAATTACGATGTCGCCAAGGCCTTCACCCAGAAGGTGACCGAAGAATCGGTGGGTGACCGTGTTCTGAAGTCGCTCCGCCCGGCCGAACAGATTGTCGGGATTGTTTATCAGGAACTGGTCAACCTGATGGGACCGGTCGACCACTCGCTGGCCCTGCGACGTGGTGAACTCTCGGTCATCATGATGTGCGGGTTGCAAGGGGCTGGTAAAACGACCACTTGCGGCAAACTGGCCAGAATGCTGAAGGAAGAAGGCCAGAAACCGATGCTGGTCGCCGCCGACTTGCAGCGTCCAGCGGCCATTGAGCAATTACGGGTGATCGGGGAACAGATCGGCGTTCCCGTCTACTGGGAAGAAGCCGCAAAAAGCGATCCTGTCAAGGTTTGCATTAATGCCAAGAAAGAGGCGCGGCTTCAGGAATGTAATGTCCTGATTCTCGATACCGCAGGACGATTGCACATCGACGATTCGTTGATGAAAGAGTTGATGGCAATCGACAATAACCTGATGCCGGATCAGGCGTTACTCGTTTGCGATGCAATGACGGGACAGGATGCCGTCAACAGTGCCAAAGCGTTCAACGAAGCACTGGAACTGGACGGTGTTATCCTCACCAAACTGGACGGGGACTCCCGGGGGGGAGCGGCGCTATCGGTGAAAGCGGTCACCGGTGTTCCGATTAAATTTATCGGGGTCGGTGAACAGTTAGACAGGCTGGAGAAGTTTCACCCCGACCGAATGGCTCAGCGAATCCTCGGTCAGGGGGATGTGGCGACGCTTCTGGAAACGGCCCAGCGAGTGCTGGACGCCGACGAAATGGAGCGCCAACAGCAGAAAATGCTGGAAGGGAAGTTCAGTCTCGACGACTTCATGAAAGCGATGTCGCAGATTCAGCGGCTCGGTTCCATGAAGAGCCTGTTGAAGATGATTCCCGGCATGGGACAGATTTCTCAGGCGATGGATGCGCTGAATGGGATGGACCCGGACAAAGATTTAGGTCGTGTTCGGGCAATGATTCAGTCGATGACGCTTGACGAACGGCGAAATCCTGAGAAAATCGATCGCTCTCGCCGGAACCGGATTGCGCGCGGATGTGGGTGCGATCCGGTTGAAGTTCATGAATTGCTCAGGCAATTCAAGGGAATGTCCGGAATGATGCAGCAGATGGCTGGCTTGGGATCAGGCGACCGGATGCGCAAAGTTCGTGAAATGCAGGCGGAAATGATGAATCCTGCCGGCAGAGGGCTCAATGCCGGTAAGCAGAGAAGCAAGCGTGGTCCGGTCGATAAAGACTTGCTGAAAGACAAAAAGAAACAGCAACGAAAACAGGCCAAAGACGCTCGCAAAAAGAATAAAAAGAGGTGATGGCAAGCGAAGTTTTCGCTCTGTCGTCATTTTTCCATTTCACCCGGCCCACGTGGCGCGATGGTGAAATTATGGAAATAACGTTACATTCCAGTCGTAAGGCTTTACTTGCGACTGGAAACAGTGTGTTTTCATTTGATATTTCAGGATTCTGCAGGTGATTTGCAGGGGCGTTCACATGGTGAAAGTCCCTGATTTGCCTGTACATGATAGATCAAACTGGTCTGGCCGCCGGGATTGTCCGGCATTTTTTGACGGTTCAGGAGAATTCAGTGGCGGTTCGTATTCGTATGAAGAAATTGGGACGGACACATCGTCCGTTCTACCGGATTTGCATCATGGATCAGCAAAGCCCGCGCGACGGCAAGGCGATCGAAGAGGTCGGCACCTATGATCCTATGGTTCGTGACAAATCCAAACGGGTCAGTCTGAATATCGAACGTGTCGATCACTGGGTTTCTGTCGGTGCCCAGCCGAGCGAAAAGGTTGCCGTTCTGATTCGCAAATTCAAAGAAAACGATTGGGGCGTATCGAAGGCTCCCCCTCCGATGCAGGCACCTCAGGTTAAAGCTGCTCCAGTTGCTGAAGAAGCTCCTGCCGAAGAAACTGCCGCTGCTGAATAGTGTTTGCTCCCGTGAGACGATGGTCAGTTCATGTTTCGTATTGATGTTCTGACGTTATTTCCCGGAATTTTCGATGGCTATCTCGGCCAGAGCCTATTGAAAAAAGCCATCGATGCGGGTTTGGTTGACATTCAGCTCTGGAATTTTCGGGACTGGGCTGTCGATAAACATCAGTCCGTTGACGATCCTCCTTATGGAGGTGGTCCCGGAATGCTGTTACGGTGTGAGCCGATTTTCAGTTGTGTTGAAGCTGTTCAGGCGAAAGCAGAACCGTCAGGACAACTGATCATGTTGACCCCGCAAGGGGAGCCGTTAACTCAGAAACTGATTCAACGGCTTTCCACACAACAACGAATCATCTTGTTGTGTGGTCGATACGAAGGGTTTGACGACCGGATTATTCAGGGACTCAAACCACTGGAAATTTCCGCTGGTGACTTCATCTGCAACGGCGGTGAAGTTCCGGCGATGCTGGTGATTGATTCGGTCATCCGATTGATCCCCGGCGTTCTGGGTGATGAAACCAGCGCGAAGTACGATTCCTTTTCGTCCTCATCGCTGCTGGAGTATCCCCAGTACACCCGGCCTCGTGAATATCGTGGAATGACCGTTCCCGATGTGCTGCTGAGCGGCGATCACGGGGCGATCGCCAGATGGCGAGAAGAACAAAGTTTGGAACGCACCCGTCAACGACGTGGTGATTTAATCGGCGGCCCGACGGAACTTCCGTCCGGCTGACCTCGTCAGGGACAACGAGTTCATCCGACACTCAACTGGTGTTGATGAAATCGAACGACGAGAATAACCAATGAGGATGTGTCCTGGTCCCGCAGACACCGCTCCTGACAATCCGGAAATAGAGTCATGCGTAATAAATTGCTCGACATCGCAGAACAGTCCAGTCTGCGTGAAACCAAGTTGAACTTTTCGATTGGTGATACCGTCGAAGTTCATACCCGAATCCTCGAAGGTGACAAGGAACGAATCCAGATTTTCAGCGGTGTCGTCATCGCCCGTCGCGGAAACGGAATGTCTGAGATGTTCACCGTGCGTCGGATCGTCGCCGGGGAAGGGGTTGAACGAACATTCCCGGTGAACAGCCCTAAAGTCGCCACTGTCACAGTGAAGCGCCACGCTCGAGTCCATCGTGCGAAACTGTTTTATCTGCGTGATCGCGTTGGTAAGGCAACCCGTCTGCGTGAACGCCGCGCCAAGCCCGGTGAAGCTGTTACAAATTGAGTTTGATTCTCTGAACCTCCATCAGGTTCGCAGAATTCAAAAGACAATTGAAGAACCAGGATCCAGACTCGCAACGACATCTTGTTGTTGACTCTTATCTAATAAGAGGTTTGGTTCCTGGTTCTTTGTATTTGGTTCTTTCCTCTTTTCTCCCGGAGTCGCACAGATGCCGATCATCCCTCGCGGCTGGCTGCGACGCTTGTTCGGGAATCGAGGGGAGCATGCTGCTGCCCGATTCCTGAAGCGGAAGGGATACAAGATCCTTGCCAGACAGATGCGGAATCGTCAGGGAGAAATTGACCTGATTGCGCTGGATCAGGGGGTTTTCGTTTTCGTCGAAGTGAAAACCCGATCGTCACATGCCAAAGGGCATCCCGCCGAGGCGGTCGACTACACGAAACAGAAACAGATTACTCAGGCAGCGCTGGCCTGGATGAAACGCCGGAAAGTTCTTCATCGTTCCGGGCGATTCGACGTTGTTGCGGTCACCTGGCCGAGTCACTCGGAACCAGTGATCGATCATTACAAAAGCGCCTTTCCGGCGGTCGGTCGGGGGCAGTTTTATTCCTGAACTGACCGTTTAAACGGTTTTCCCTGTGGATTTCCCCCTCGTTCCGGGCCGTTCGCGCTTCAAAATCGACCTCTTTTCGATCACAATATAGAGACTGCCTTATTTTTGTATCCACAACGGAATTGGCATCTCAACAAAAATTCAGATGAGTCGTAGAATTCGACGACATCCGTGTTTTTATAAGAACCTCGAACAAGACCGACCCCGATCCGCTCGTGGAAAGGGAATTCTCATCGTCTGAGAGATTTCGTTCGCGGTTCGAAAAATATGTAATTCGGATCGCTGCAGGCGATCGCTTCACACAGGGGAATAACGATGGTACTCACACCAGAGCAAGAGGGAATCGGCAAAGAGAATTTCTCGAACGCCGTGGACGGAGTCTCATCGGGAAATCTGAGTCGTCGTGACCTGATGAAGGCCGCGGCCGCCGGAACGCTGGGGGTCGGAGCAGTCTACTTCGGGTATAATCAACTGGAATCCGACAAGGTTCGGGTTGCATTTATTGGAACCGGTGATGAAGGGAGCATCCTGCTCACTGAGCATCCGCAGGATTACATGGAAGTGGTTGCCATTGCGGACCTGCGTCCCACCAACCGCGAACGGGCATTCAAAGGGGACGGCAACGAAAACCGAATCGGCCTGATCAATAAACTCGGAGCCGAAAAAGCGGGAAAAATCGAACGTTTCAGCAGTCACAAAGAAGTGATTGACAATGCGAAACGTCTCAATATTGAAGCGGTGATTATCGCGACACCGCTGGTGACCCATGCTCCCATCGCCATCGACTGCCTGAATGCCGGTCTGCATGTGTTGACCGAAAAACTGATGGCCCGCACCGTCACGCAGTGCAAGGAGATGATTCGGACTGCCAAGGAAAAGAATCTGTTGCTGGCCGTCGGGCATCAACGGCACTACAGCGTTCTTTATCACAATGCCAACAGCCTGGTGCAGTCTGGAGCACTCGGAGATATCAAGTACATTCGTGCTCAATGGCATCGGAACAACAGCTTCCCTCATGGTGACGCCTGGGTGAAACAGGTCCCCAAAGCCGATGCAGAGGGACTGAAAGACACCAACCTGAAAGATTTCAAATTCGAAGATGTCGACAAGCTGGTCAACTGGCGGTTGTATAACGAAACCGGCGGCGGACTGATGGCGGAACTGGGAAGCCACCAGCTCGATGCCTGTAGTATCTTCCTCGGAAAAGTACACCCTGTTGCGGTTCACGGGTACGGCGGCAAAAACTTCTACGGAATCGAGGGGGTTGGCCCCAGCGACAAGTGGAACGATCATCGGGAAATTGATGATGCGATTTATGTCACGTTCGAATTCCCAGGCAAGCATTACGAACAGAACGACCGCGATATTTGTGTTGTGACCTATTCGTCAATCAGCACAAACAAGTTCGAGCCTTACGGAGAACTGGTCTACGGCAGCCGTGGCACGCTGTTCATGAAAACCGAAAAAGAGGCCATGCTCTGGAAGGAAGAAGGGCGCGGCAGTACCGGCGGCGGACCTGATCAGCGGCTCTGGATTGTCTCTGGCAATGCTGCTGGAAGTGGTCCTGTTCTGGAAGCCTATGAAACGACATCCGGTGCAGGAAAAGCATCAGGTGGAGGAACCGACTGGGCGACGAACGTCAGTCGCGGCTACCAGGAAGAAATGGAACACTTCTGCTACGCAATCCGGAATCAGGGTCCAGATTACTGGCCGAACGGCAAACCGCTTCCAGCCGATCAGGGAGGATTGCGATGTAACGGTGTCGTCGCCATGGCGGATGCCATCATGGCGCTGACCGCCAATCTCGCGATGGCGACCCGAAAACGAATCGAGTTCAAAGCGGACTGGTTCGACCCCAACAGTGATGCGGCACCGGAAACCGACAAAGACATCGTGGGATAAAATCGAAAAATTCGAAATTCGAAATTCTAAGAACCAAAAGGGAAATAGATAAATCATAAATACTAAGAACCAAAGAAATTTGTGACGTTAAATATAACGGCACCTCAATCTTGTGTGATTGGCTTAGAATTTCGAGTTTAGTATTTATGATTTCTCTCTCTTTGGTTCTTATTTTTTAGGATTTAGTATTTTACCTTTTTAGAGCCGCGAACAAAACCTCTCAAACGATGAAAATATCCTTTCCGCGAGCGGATCGGGGTCAGTTTTTTTAGGGGTTCTTAGGTATTCTTATGGCTTTTCTTCATCTGACTGCCGGGGCGGAACGGGTTTTGACCCGGCTGCGGCAGGAGTTTTCGTCTGAAGAAACGTCTCTGCTTTTTACCTGGCGGCTGCTGCAGGAACTACTGGAAGACGAAGGACACGCAGCGGAAATTCTTCGACACGCTGATATCGACTCGCAGGCGTTACGCCAACAGTTGGAACACGCACCAACTGGCAACATGGTGGCCATTATCGACTGGCAACGAGCACTTGTTCGCCGTGCCGATTGTCTGGCAATCGATTCGACTGATGATGGAGTGACGGGAACCGAACACCTGTTGCTGGCACTCATCGATCAGGAACCGATGGTGGCCCGCTTCTTTTTAGAATACGAAATCACCCGTGATGCGATCTGGCAGACTCTCGAAGAAACACCTCCGGAACTGGAGATTCCCGACGGGGCACTTGTGCAGATTCGTCCTGCAGGACAGGGGACCGTTGACGCCGCGTCGATTGCCAGAATCATGGATGCCAGTGCGAACCGGTGCCGTGAAGGGCTACGGGTGATCGAAGACTATGTCCGCTTTCATCTCGACGATGCCATGTTGCAGCGAGAACTGAAGCAGATTCGTCATCAACTTACGCAGACATTGCGTCATCTTGGTCAGGAACGCTGGGTTCCCGCACGGGATAGTTTGCGTGATGTGGGGCCGCAAGGAACGCTGGCAACTGAACGTTCCCGGGCATCACTGACGGATGTCGTTCGGGCCAATTTCAAACGAGTCGAAGAATCGCTGCGAAGTCTTGAAGAATACGGGAAACTGATCGACTCCGAACCGGCGTTGCGGATCTCGGAATGCCGGTATCGAATTTATACCGTTGAGAAAATGATGGAAACGCTTCTCTTGAATCGTCAACGGCTGGAGAGTTGTCATCTCTACCTGCTGGTAACCGCTGCCGGATGCCGGTACTCGCCGGAGATCGTGATTCGTAACTCTCTGGAAAAGGGAGTCGACGTGATTCAGGTCCGGGAAAAAGAGATGCCGGATCGTGAGTTACTGGACTATTGCCGCAAGGTTCGTGAATGGACGAATGAAGCGAAAGCATTGTTGATTATTAATGATCGTCCGGATATTGCTGCGGCCGTTGGGGCCGATGGGGTGCACCTCGGACAGGATGATCTGGATGTTGCCTCCGCTCGAAAAATTCTCGGCGGAACCGGTTTGATCGGGGTCTCCACCCACACCCCCGATCAGGCACGTGCCGCCATTTTTGACGGAGCGGATTATCTGGGAGTCGGCCCGGTGTTCACGTCACAGACCAAAGAATTCACCGAGTTCGCCGGGTTGGAATATGTACAGCAGGCGTCTGAACTGCTGGCGGTTCCCTGGTTCGCCATTGGAGGAATCACCCCGCAGAATCTGAAACAGGTTCTCTCTGCCGGTGCCCGTCGGGTGGCCGTCAGCAGCGTCATTTGTCAGTCGGCCGACCCTCGTGGAGTCACTTCGGAACTGGTGGAGCGTCTTCGCCCTGCACAAGTAAATGGAGAGGGAAGTGTCTTCTGACGTTGCTGGACTTGATGCCGTTCGTTCAGCCGATCAGAATAGAGCAAGTGGCTTCTCACCTTGACAGCAAATGATCCATGCGCCGACTGATCCCATTTCGTAAACAGAACCGCTTTCCGCTCTATCTCTCACCAGAAGAGCGCGACGGCCTGCGCGTCGTGGGAAACTTCAACGCCAGTCTGATGGACTATCTTCGTCCACATGTTCAGGCGGGAACAACCACCAATCAACTCGACCGACTCGCGGAAGGATACACTCGGGATCACGGACATATCCCAGCGTGTCTGGGATACAACGGCTATTCAAAATCCATCTGCACGAGTATCAACAGTGTTGTCTGTCATGGAATTCCGAACGACGAGGAACTCAAACCGGGCGACATCATCAATGTCGACTGCACAACCATCGTCAATGGCTGGTATGGCGATTCATCCGAAACGTTTCTGATCGAACCTGTCTCCAAACCGGCGCGAGATCTGGTGCAGGCCACCTTTGACTCCTTGTGGCTGGCGATTGATGCTTTGCGTCCGGGATGTTCGGTGATGGAAATCGGAGTGGTCATCTCCCGCCATGGCTGGAAACAGGGTTATGGAGTGGTCGAAAACTTTCAGGGACACGGAATCGGTCGGTCGTTTCATCAGGAGCCGGGGATTCCACATGTACCGGTTCGGCGAAGCCAGCGGGATATTCTGGCTCCCGGGGCAAGTTTCACCATTGAACCGATGCTCAACATCGGCGGCAAAATGACTCGTGGGCCTCTTTCCGATGGCTGGACCATCCTGACTGAAGACGGCTCATTGTCCGCACAATTCGAACATCAGATCCTGATGACCGAGGAAGGTCCGGAAATTTTGACTCTGACCCGGCAGGGTCCACAACGAGGGCACATCTTTTAAAGCAACTTGCTTGACCGGGTGCAGGTGTATGGATTCGCATCGATTTTTGTTTCGCCTGCGGAACGGTCTCTGTCAAACGGCTTTATCGATGGGATTCTCTGGAATTGAACATTCCGAGAACTCGGATTTTGAAACATTCCGCCCGAATGAACCGCCATGCTCCAGACGATGCCCAGAATGAAATCACTTTCACAAACAATTGTTCCGAAAGCGACAGAGCGAAAAGAGCGGGTTGTAGCCGTTATGCCGGCCTACAATGCGGAAGCGACGCTCAAGCAGACTCTCGCTGATATCCCGCCGGGGATTGTCGATGAAGTCATTCTCGTCGATGACGGGAGCCGGGATGACACGGCGGAACTTGCCAGAAAACTGGGGCTGACGGTCTTCGTTCACGAGAAAAATACCGGCTACGGCGGCAATCAGAAAACCTGCTACACCCAGGCTCTGGAAAGCGGTGCCGACTATGTCGTTATGATCCATCCTGATTACCAGTACGACAGCCGTGTCGTGGGGGCGGCGGTGGAATTTCTGCGATTAGGGATCTGCGACGTCGTTCTCGGATCACGAATTCGAACCCGTCGGGAGGCTCTCGATGGGGGGATGCCCGCCTGGAAATACTTCGCGAATCGTCTGTTGACGTTCGTGGAGAACACGGCGCTCGGTCAGAATCTGGGAGACTTTCACAGCGGATTTCGGGCGTATCGCCGGGAAGTTCTGGAAACGATTCCCTGGCAGAAAAATACCGACGATTTCGCGTTCGACAGCCAGTTTCTCGCCCAGTCAGTCTATTTCGGGTTCAAACTGGGAGATATTCCGGTTCCAGTCCGCTACTTCGACGAAGCATCAAGTATCAACTTTAGTCGATGCGTCAAATATGGCCTGACAACCTTGTGGATTCTCATGCAGTTCTGGCTGCAAAAGCTGAAACTGGCTCGGTTTCGGATTTTCTCCAAACATCCGGAAACTGCCGGATCTCATCAGGATTCGTAGTGGAAAACCGGACGGGTCACGAACACATCTTGCCGATTTTTTGCCACTGAGGGTAAACTTCCGATCGTTCATCGTAAGAGCAGTTTGCTCTGTGCCGCGGCGGAAGATCCGCCGATTCACGGAAGAGACGGCACCCGACCATGGCCAATACGCTCCTGAGGAGTGTTCTTTGTTTTTGCGCGGCGGTAGTCCTGCTGGCGCTTGGGGTCTGCGCGCTGGAATTCGGTTGTCGAAGCTGGGCATTTTGGGATTCGGTGGATTCCAAAGGCCCTCCTGTCAGTCCGGATGAGATCACCATTCCCAGCCCCACTTCATGGACGGAAGTTCGACGGCTGGTCGATTTCAAGTATGTCCTGCCTGATGGTGCATCCGGTCACATTCGCACCAACGAACTCGGAATTCGTGGACCTTCCGTCGCAATTCCCAAGCCGCTCGGGACCTATCGAATTCTGTGCCTGGGGGGAAGCAACCTGTTTGGAGCAGAGGTCGCCGAAGAAGAGACCGTCACGGCCTATCTTCAAAACAATCTTTCACTTTCCAATGGAGTGAAGATCGAGGTGATCAACGGAGGCTGTCCGAAGTCCGGTCCGTTGTCACATGTGCTTCGCTATCGTTCCACGCTGTCAGCTTTGCAGCCGGATCTGGTATTACTTTGTGTGAGTGTCGATGATCTTGTGTACGATCTGGATGTTCGAGGAGCATTGAGGCTGGATCCTTTTCGGCAGCCTGCTTACGCCGCTCATCCTGCGTCACTGAAACATGATTTCAGCGCAGTCGACGGAATCCGACGCGATTTTGTATCCATTTCCTGGCTGATCGACTGGGCCGGACGAACCTTTATGACCAGCAGTTCTCAGCACCCTGCGCTTGTTCCGCGTGAGGGAGGATATGGTCGACGCGAGCTCGGTCCGATTGTTTCACTTTCACAAATGGTTTCCGCAAATTACGGACGCCTGATTGTGTCGACGGCTCCCAGCGCGTGGGGGATTGAGCAGGCCCGAACCGCAATCACACATCAGCGCCCCCATTTTTCGGATGATCTCCGAAAAGTGCTGGTGGAACTGAAGGTCTCCGATCAGGTGCCGGTTCATGATATGTTGCCTGAAATGTGCCAGATCCCAAGTCCTCAAACATTGTTTTCCAGCCGTCGTGGCAATATGACCGCCAGCGGTAACGAACTGTATGCTGAATCTCTGGCAAAATACCTGACACAGTTGATTCCGGAACTCATGCACGTCCAGGCCCAATCCAAGACACAAGACCGATTCTAGGGGGACGACAAGGAATCAGAGCGAATCAGTCTCAGAGGAACCACGGAAAGGACGGAAGAGACGGAATTGATTTAACAGCAACTGACAACATATTAAAAACAGACTGCATTTTCAGAAACCTGTCAGAATTTTCCGGATCGTTTCTCGGTTCGATCCCTTTCCATATTTTCCATCCACTCCGTGGTTCCTCGGCATTCGATCACAGGAATTCATGATGTCTGATTCCGAATCTGACAAGCCGTTTCAGGTCGTCGTCAGGCAACCTGTTGCCCCCCCCTCTCCGGTGGAAGCAGAGGCGCAGTTTGAATTGGATGAGGAACCGCTTTCTCTTGATGAGATCGAGGCGGCCTATCTGCGTGCTCTCGAAAATGCAGAGTTGATCGATGACGTGACCGAAGAGGCGATCGTTGAAGCAGGGGAGTTCACGCACAGTTCTGCTGAAGAGGAAATGCCGATCTGGGAAGAACCAGTCGACGAAGCCGGGATCGGTGAATCGGTTGCTCCGGAACTGAAGGATTTTGTCTCACTGGAGCCAGAGGACTTGGTGACTGATAAACCGGTCGTCGATTTTCTCACCAGCGATGATTCCGAACCTCGTCCATTAGGAACGGAACAGGTGCTGGAAGCCTTGCTCTTTGTCGGAGGAGAACCGCTGGCGACGAAGAAGTTGCTGGACCTTCTGGGAGGAAGTACGACGGCGGAACAACTTGATGAAACACTGACTCGGCTGAATACCCGTTATCTGACGGAGGGGCGTCCTTATGAAATTCGGCTGCAAACCGGAGGGTACGTTCTTCAATTGCGTGAAGAGTTCGAAGCGGTTCGCAGTCGGGCGTTTGGTCATGGTCCCAAAGATGTCAAACTGGCGCAGGATGCTCTTGAAGTACTGGCATTAATCGCCTATCGACAACCGGCCTCGAAAGAGGAACTGGAAGAAATGGGACGCCCCAATCTCGGCCCGATTCTCAGGCAGCTTCTCCGACGGCAACTTGTCAGCCTGGAGCGACGTGAAGAAGAAGACGTCGCCCGCTATCGCACAACGCCCCGTTTTCTGGGACTCTTCGGCCTGCAAAGTCTTCATGATCTCCCGCAAGCCGGGGACTTTAATTTTCGATAGGGTGGTTCAGGAAATTAGAAATTCAGTAACACTTTAGCGGAATGAAGTCTGTTCAAATTTCAAAGAGAATTATTACCGCAAAGACGCGAAGGACGCCAAGAAAGAGCGAACCACGAATGGGTCGAATCTGACGAATCTTTTGTTTCGAAATCTCACTCTGATTCATTCGTGTGATTCGTTCGATTCGTGGTTTCTTCCACACGTATTCAGGCCATTTTGACCAGACAGACTGGTTGGAGGAGATGACCCACTCATGATTTCCAGCCCCTTCGCGTCTTCGCGGTAAAAACTTTTCACCATCAACAGAAGGGGCCAGGCCAACTTCAGACCGCTAACGTGTTACGAATTTCGTGCTTCGAATTTTGAATTTCCTGACAGGCACTGGCGCCCCGTTATGACCTCATGGTCCCCCTACCGTAGCACCGGAGCGGGTGAGGAAACCGGCTGGATCGAGTAGTACAACTGTCGGGCGGAATTCAGTTTCTGTTGAAACGGCACCGGTCCCTGAAAACCTTCGATTCTTCCAAGCAGATCGGCTCCCGGGCTGATGACCACGCAACAGGGCAACGACTTCACTTCCAGAATATCCGCGATCCGTTTGTCATTGTCGAAATCGAGGTGGACCGGAACAAACCATTCCTGAATTGTTTGAGAAACCTCTGGCGATTTCAGGGTCTGTTTCTCCAGTTTGGTGCAGAATCCGCACCACTCGGCGCCGAACACAATCAGGATCGGCTTGTTCTCTGCAACAGCCTGTTTATGAGCGGAAGGAAGGTGATTGTGCCACTTCACCTCGGCCGGCGCGGAACGGGAACGAAGTAACGCAGGAGGGGCGGCCACTGCAACACAGGTCAGCCCGGCAATCAGCGAAACGATTGCTAATGACTTTAGGCCCCCTGTCAAAACCTGCCGGTATCCGCTCGAGGAAAGGGAGTTCTCGTCGTTTGATGAGGTTTTATTCGCGGCACTTAGAACCCCTGACAAAACTGACCGCGATCTGCTCGCGGAAAGGGAATTCTCATGGTTTAAAGGGGTTTTGTTCGCGGCACTAAATAACGTCCGTGGCATGATGGCGTCATCCCAGAAATGTGCGGCCACTTCGTTCTGATGGATTCCCAATTCTGCAACCGCGCGATTGATGCACGGGATGATGCAAAATGAAAAGGAAAATGGTCCAGAGCAGTTTGCAGCGATCCATCAAAGTACGGCAGCGGCCTTACCGTTCTTCAATAGAGAGCCCGTTCAAAGTTCGTGGGAGCCGATACGCTCACTCCCACGATCCCGATAAGGGTTATCGTCGCTTTCTTACCTGAGACTGGGGGAATTTCTGCTTTACTCAAAAAACAGAAAAAGCACGCGAATTCCTGTCGGACCGGTTCAGGCTGTTTTGTTTGAATTTCTTTCATGTCCTGGGAGTGAATCAGCAGAGTCTGCCGATTGGTCTCTCGTTAAAACCCGATGAATGCAATCGGATAACGATTTTCAGATGCCGGGTTGAATCGGAATTTGCCTGACTTTCCACAGGTTCCCAACATCTTTTCCACACCTTTTCGACATGAACGACAGCATTGATCATGCAGCGTTTACTGACGACTTCCTCTGGACACATTAACGAAAGGAAATCATTCTCCAGCAGATGAGACAACATGCGGCATGGCGCTGCGTTTCAATCAGCCAGGGTCCGAAATTTCTATGAGTCGTCATGTCTGGACAATGTTGCTCTCCGGGAGCCTGCTCTTCACAGGGGCAAGCTTCGAAGGGGGCCGTGCTGCCAGTGCTCAGGAACCGTTTCCGTTATTCCTTTTTTCCGAAAATGGAGACGCATCAGATTCTGTTTTTCAGAACTCTGACCTCGAAATGGACGCGGAATCGGAGACACTTTCTTCCCGCCTGTTTCTCGACAATACCGTTGATGAAACCAACGGAACATTACAACTGACTCAGTACCCGTTCGAGTCTTCGGCGGCGACAGAAATTGTTCCTGAAGAAGTTTTAAGTGACTCCGACTGGGGACCGCTCAGTTACCTGAAGCAGCAACTGGACTCCCTTCCCAAGGATCGTCGTGGCCTGCAATTCAAAGACTCTTCGGCCACAATGACGGTGTTGCCCGGACAAGGAGCAGACGGCTTTTTCTTCAGTACGCTGGATGTGAGAACTGCAATCTCTCCTGCCCGCCTGCCGGTTTTTCGGGTCACTCCCCGATTTGGCTGGCATCTGACGGGGGGGCCAGATATGGTCGATGTCCCGTCTCAACTGTATGACACCGGAGTCGATTTTTCGCTCTATGCCCCGTTGTCACAAAATCTCACACTCTATACCTCCGTCGGGCCGAGTCTGTTTACGGACGGAAAGAATCTGACTTCCTCCTCCTTCCGGATGGCAGCCAGCGCGATCGGTTTTTACAAATGGTCTGAGACCACACAGGTGGCGTTAGGTTTCCTCTATCTGGACCGGGAAGATATTACGGCACTTCCTGCGGTGGGGGTGATGTACCGGCCATCAGACCGAATCAAACTCGACTTGTTTTTTCCGCGTCCCAAGTTTGCCTATCGACTCACCACCACAGAGGACTATGAACGCTGGATCTATCTCGCCGGAGAATTCGGCGGCAACTCCTGGGCCGTGGAGAGAGATTTCGGAGCCAACGACATCTTCACCTACCGGGATTACCGGTTGATTCTCGGGATGGAGAAAACGGGGCAAGCCGGTGTTCGCTGGCTGGTGGAAGGGGGCTTCGTCTTCAATCGGGAGATTGAGTATGCCTCGGGAATTGGAGGAGCCGAACCCGGTTCAACCGGAATGATTCGCGCCGGTCTCATCTTCTGAGTTCGTGCAAGCGGTCTCGAGAAACGCTCGATTTCAGATTCGTAGGGTGTATGAAGCACGAAGAAATCAGGATAATGGTGCATTCCGCAACTCCGCCTCAAAAGCAGTGTGTGGTTTCCATCAGGACAAAACTTCGTGCGCAATGCACCGCCACTTCAGGAGTTGCTGCATGCACCCTACCGGAAGTGAATACCCCGGGCTAACGGTCTGTGGAAACGCTCGATTTCAGTTTGATTTCCGGTAGGAAAGAGAAATCGCTATCTTTTCTGTATCTCACAAAATACCGCTCAGGCCGCTTTTTATTATGGTCACCAGCACCGAGTCTTCCGACCCCAGCAACACAGGTGATCATTCCACCAGCCGCTCTCCTGTTGTCCCGGAATCGGTGAGAAGTAACTCCGGCATCATGCCGTACATTGAGCGGATGTGGATTCTCTTTTGTTTATACACGTTGTCGATCGGGCCGATGTACTGGCATTGGCTTTCCGGCCGCGAGGTAAGAGGGTCGACTCTGATCGCAGTGTTTTATGAACCGCTACGAATTCTTGGAGTCTGGTTTCCTCTCTTTGGAGAATGGCTCAACTGGTACGTCCGACTCTGGATTCTTTGAACGTACGTTTCTGAACGCCCCGAATCGAAGAGGAGGAGACTCACGCAAAGGCGCTAAGGCACAAAGAGATTACATGAAACAGTTCATTGTGATCGTTGCGTCCTGGAAAATGTCGAGGATTCAAAAACCACGAATGTGACGAATCTTACGAATGAATTGTGATGAATCTCTCTGACAAAACGCAGAGAATGATGAAAACGCAGACGATCCTGAAGAACTATTCCTCCCCGGATTCCCTGAAGCAAAAGAGAGCCATTCACACAAGACCCGAAACAAATCTCTTTGCGCCTTAGCGCCTTTGCGTGAGTCTCCTCCTCTTCAACTTAAACACGCGCAAAAGTCGGTCTCACGCGATCCCGTATAACGGGCGGAACTTTCCGTTCAGGTGACGCAACAACGGTTCGGCCGTGAGTGGCTTTCCGGTCACCACTTCGACCAGTTTGGGAGCCGAATAACGTTTGCCGTGAACGTGAATCTGTTGACGCAACCAGTCTTTGAGAGGCTGAAACTCTCCACGACGGAACTGATCATGTAAGTCACCGAGATCTTCGTTCGCTTTTTCGAACAACTGGCTGGCATACATATTTCCCAGTGAATACGTCGGGAAATAACCGAACAGTCCGGCGCTCCAGTGAACGTCCTGCAGACAGCCCATGGAATCGGTTTCTGGGGTCATTCCAAAGTATCGAGTGAACGTTTCGTTCCATACTCCCGGTAAATCCTTCACCTGAAGTTCACCGGAGATCAACGCCTGTTCGATTTCGAATCGAAGCATGATATGCAGGTTATAGGTCACTTCATCGGCTTCGACCCGAATCCAACTGGGACGGACATCATTGATCACCTGATAGAACTGATCAAGCGAGACGGAACCAAGAGACTCTGCAAATCGTGACTGTGTTCCCGTATAGAAAAATTCCCAGAACGCCCGACTTCGCCCAACAAGATTCTCCCACATCCGCGATTGCGACTCATGAATCCCCAGCGAGCAGGCATCTCCCGTTGCGAGACCGAAGTCTTCCGTCTTGAGCCCCTGTTCATAAATCCCGTGCCCCGCTTCATGCAAGGTGCCGAAGAGTGAACCGGAAAAATGATGTTCGTTATAGCGTGTCGTTAAACGACAATCCCCGGGACCGATGCCGGAACAGAACGGATGAGCCGCGATATCGAGTCGTCCCGACTGGAAGTCAAAGCCGATCTTCTCCGCCGCTTCCAGACTCAATTCTTTCTGTGTTTCGACGGGGAACTTTCGTTCGAGAATCGAAATGTCCGGAGTAACTCCCGATCCTTTAATCTCGGCAACCAACTGGACCAATGCGTCCCGTAATGGTTCAAAGACCTCTTGAATCTGCTGGCTGGTGGCCCCCGGTTCGTAATCGTCTAACAGTGCGTCGTAACGGGAACCGCTTGCGCTGCCAAGTGCGTCCGCTTCTTCCTGTTTCAGTCGAACCATCGTCGTCAGACTCGATTCGAACGCAGAGAAATCATTGCTCTTACGGGCGTGAACCCAGGCGTGTTGTCCTAATGTCGATGCACGTGAAAGTTCTTCGACAAGGCGGCGCGGAAGTTTTGCAGAGCGTTCATAATTTCGTCGGGCATCCCGAACGTTGGCCGCCGGGATGGACTCTTCTCCACCGAGGACGTTGACATCTTCCAGTTGCGAAAGGAGTTCACCCAGCTTTGGATCGGTAGCCCGTTCATGACAGAGTCCTGCCAGAAGAGAGAGTTGATTGGCCCGATGCTCTGCTCCGTTTTCCGGGAGATACGTTTGCTCGTCCCACCCCAGCACCGCGGCACAGGAGCGGAGAACGGCCGCTTCTTTGAGCTGTTTCGTCAACGTGGTGTAGGCTTCCGGCAGTCCGCTCATCCGTGGTCTCTCCTGAGTGGGGAGTCTGTGTTTGAATTGAAAGGGGATTCGAGGTTTATCAATTTAGGGGAGTTTTGCAAATGGAACAGGGGGACTGATCTCGTGATGACCAGCGATTTTATTGTCGAAACACATGATAAGGGTCCGCGAAAAGATAAAAAGATGATTCCCTTGTTATTCACGAAAATCAAAATTCGAAGCACGAAATTCGAAACAAATTCAAAATCGTGAAATTGGGGTGGCCGAGATTGCTTGCAATCTGGGGGCGCAGCCATATGAGGCCATTAATCACGCGATCCCCGGCCAAGGCAGATGGAGTGCATCCCTGTTCTGCATTGCGACAGTTCAGGCAGGAGAACGATTGAACCGCAGCCTCCTACGGCTGCGCCGCCCCGATTGCAAGCAATCGAGGCCACCCTGATCCACCTTTTTGCCAACTCTTCTATACCGACTTTCACGATTTCCGGTTAAACTTCATAAATAGAGTTGAGAGTCCACATTTTTGATGGTTCCAGAGTTTAATGAGGCGACAATGAAGGTTCTTCTGGCCAATCCTCGCGGTTTCTGTGCCGGTGTGAATATGGCCATCGAATGCCTGGAAGCCTGTGTTCGGGAGTTTGGCCCGAATATTTATGTCTACCATGAAATCGTCCACAATCGATACGTCGTCGAGAAGTTCACCGGGATCGGAGTGAAATTCGTCGACACGATTGACGAGGTCCCTCCCGGCTCCATTCTGCTTTACAGCGCTCATGGAGTCTCTCCGGAGATTCGCCAACAGGCCCGATCACGTGATCTCAGAGCAATCGACGCCACATGTCCACTCGTCACCAAAGTGCATCTGGAGGCGATCAAGTATGCGAAGGGAGGATACAACATCATCCTGATCGGTCATGAAGGGCATGACGAAGTGATTGGAACGATGGGAGAAGCTCCCGAAAGCATCACACTGGTGGAAACCCCAAATGACGTGGATCAGCTTTCATTTGGACAGAATGCGAAACTTGTTTACCTCACTCAAACGACATTGAGTGTGGAAGAAGCAAGCCTGGTGATTCAGCGGTTGAAGGAACGGTATCCGAACATTGAGTCTCCTCCAAAAGAGGACATCTGTTACGCCACTACTAATCGACAGCATGCCGTTCGTGAACTGATTGAACAGGTCGACCTGCTACTGGTTCTCGGAAGCCAGAACAGTTCCAACAGTCGCCGATTGATGGAAATCGGGCAATCGAGCGGCAAAGCGGCCTACCTGATTGACGGGGCGCATGAACTTCAGGAAGAGTGGTTTGACGGCATCTCCAGTGTTCTTGTGACCGCCGGAGCCAGTGCTCCAGAAGTCGTTGTTCAGGGATGCCTGGATTACCTGTCTTCCCGGTTCAACGCAACGATTGAAGAGATCACCACACGCGAAGAACATGTGACGTTCCCGCTCCCGAAAGAGCTGCGACAGATCATGAAGGCAGGAGCGTGAGGGGAAAAGAACCAAATTCGAAATTCTAAGAACCAAAAATTTGTCTTTTCTTGTTCCCAAGCTCCAGCTTGGGAACACACTCGACGCCAAGCTCTGCTTGGCCACTCACGACCCTGTTTTTCTTTTCCAAACGACGAGGCTGGCTTGTCAATGAGGCTCTTTTCGCTGTGAATTACGAAGCAGAGCTTCCGGGCGAGTGCGTTCCCAAGCTGGAGCTTGGGAACGAGGATCAACATCATTCGGCTAACGTGTTACCACTTTAGTTCTTCTTTACTCGCACCAGCATTCCGATTGTTCCTCACAGTGACCGCATCTCCCATCCCGAGCCGTGATGACATTGCGGCGATGTATCTCGATTCCCTGCCTTATGAGCCTTACAAGGTTCAGGAAGACGCCTTGCTTTCCTGGTTCAGTGAACCGGAAGGAATTCTGGTTTGTGCTCCGACGGGAACCGGAAAAACACTCATTGCGGAAGCGGCTTTATTCGAAGCTCTGCACACCGGAAAAACGGCGTATTACACCACTCCGCTGATTGCCCTGACCGAACAGAAATTCGACGAAATTCAGGAAGCGGCCGTTCGCTGGGGATTCTCCCGAGATGACATCGGGTTGCTGACCGGCAATCGCAAGGTGAATCCACAGGCCCGCGTTCTGGTGGTCGTCGCCGAGATTCTTCTGAATCGCTTGCTCCACCCGGAAGGTTTCGATTTCAGCGACGTCTCCGCAGTGGTGATGGATGAGTTCCACAGCTTCAACGACCCGGAACGAGGGGTTGTCTGGGAACTGTCACTTTCCCTGCTCCCCAAACATGTCCGAATGATGCTGCTGTCGGCCACTGTCGGAAATGCGGTTGATTTCCTGCTCTGGCTGCGGCGAGATCATGGTCGCAAGATCCAACTCATCCAAAGCACCGACCGGAAAATCCCGCTGGAATTCCACTGGATCGGTGAAGAACTGCTTCCGGATCAACTCGAACAGATGCAGGATGGAGACGCCGACGCACGGCGCACTCCCGCGCTGGTCTTCTGCTTCAACCGGGAGGAATGCTGGAGCATTGGAGAACAACTCAAAGGGCGCAGCCTGCTGCGTCACGGACAGCAGAAGGAACTGGCTCAACGTCTCGACGAGTGGAACTGGAAGGTCGGAGTCGGTCCCAAGCTGAAGCAGTTACTGATGCGCGGGGTCGGCGTGCATCATGCCGGATTACTCCCCAAGTACCGGCGTCGGGTCGAACGACTGTTTCAGGAAAAGCTGCTTTCCGTCTGTCTCTGCACCGAAACACTGGCGGCCGGCATCAATCTTCCGGCCCGTTCCGTGGTCATGACGTCACTGGTCAAAGGCCCCCCCGGTAAGAAAACACTCGTTGAACCGAGCACGGCACACCAGATCTTTGGTCGCGCCGGACGTCCCCAGTTCGATACGCAGGGACACGTCTTCGCCATGGCGCATGAAGATGACGTCAAGATGGCTCGCTGGAGGAAGCAGTACGATCAGATTCCCGAAGACACCAAAGACCCGAATCTGATTCGGGCGAAGAAACAACTCAAAAAGAAAATGCCCAAGCGTCGGGTGAACGAGCAGTATTGGAACGAAGAACAGTTTCACAAACTCGTTGGTTCCCCACCGGCTCATCTGGAAAGCAAAGGCCAACTTCCCTGGCGATTGCTGGCCTACCTGTTGCAACTTTCCCCGGATGTCTCACGACTCGCCACGTTTATGCGAAAACGGCTTTTGTCGGTCAAATCGCTGGAAAAAGTGGACGACCGACTCTTCGACCTGCTGCGAACTCTGGCCATTGGCGAGTTCGTGACACTCGAACCGGCTCCAGCAGAACCGATCATCACCGCCACCCGCGACTGGCCGATGCCGGATGTGGAAACGTTGAATTCCACAACACCTCAGGTAATACCGGTCCCTGAAGAGGAGGGATTCGGCGGGGGAGTTTTAGAGGACGAAGAGACAGATTCGGCGGATTCATCAGACACCAGGGAATCTGAACAGGAAGAGCCAGCTTCCGGATTGGGATTGTTCGGTTCACTTCTGCAGCAAGCGTTGAAGAAAGAGCCGGAGAAGAAAGAACAGAACGTTGTTGGCGCCGTTGCAAAGAAGGCTTCGGATGCTCCGGCACCTCGTGAGATTGTGCTTCCGCAGTTTGCTCATGCGACGCCACGACTGGATCAACTGATGCAGTTTCGGAGTTGTCACCCGTTGTACGGCGTGTTTCTGTTAGACCATCTCGGGCTCGCCGACCGTGTTGAACGGATTCAGATACTCGAAAGCGTCCTTGAAGTCCCGGGATCGATGCTGGCGTCTGTCCGCGTTCCACCGCCGTCGGAACTTCCTCCCGGTCCATTGGCAGTCCATCGTATTGATCCCGAACTGACCCGGCGTGGGCTCATCACGCAACGTGAGATCGACCCTGATTCTGCGGAGCCGGAATTTGATTCCTTCGGAAAACCGATTCGGGTCTGGCCGGTGCCGCTGGGAGACAAAATGCGGCGTCTGTTCGATAACGAATATCCTGGTATACAGGATTTGCGAACACGGTCGGTCTGGGTGGTGGGGGATCTGATCGCTGTCGGAGGAGATTTTCACAAGTATGTGACGACCCGCGATCTCACCAAGCAGGAGGGAATCGTCTTCCGTCACTGCCTGCGAATGATCCTGTTGTGCGAAGAGTTTTCCCAGTTCTGTCCGACCGGGATGACAGAGGAGGAATGGAAATCCGAGATGAGCTGGATTTCAGAAATCCTCATCAACAGTTGCCGCGAAGTTGATCCGGAAAGCACCGACAAGGCGCTGGAGAGCCTGGAATCGCAACCAGATGTTACGGCGTTATCTTAAGAAATAAGAACCAAAGACCAGAGAACGGTCCCGAAACAACCTCTTGGTTTCTCATCATATTTGAAAGCATGTGATCGCCCTCAATTCCCCGGCACATCCAGTATCCATCCAAGTTCAAATATCACTTGGAATGACACTCCAATCATGTTGAGTTCCGTATTCGCTCAACATCAGGCTGACACGAATCTCCGGAACTGCACAGGGCTTTTGCCTGTTTCAAGATTGGCAATTCCCGGGAGGGCGAGGCTTCCGCCGAGCCGCAAACCATGGAAAGCGTGATCTTGCATGCGGCTCAGCAGGAGCTTCGCCCTCCCGGGACACTTTCAATAAAGCGAAAGCCCTGCGGAACTGCATTCAGGACTGTTCCTTGGAGTAGTTTGCTCTATCATGTAGCCGTACGGTACGCTTCTTGGAGCCACGAACAAAGCCTTTCAACCGATGAGAATTCCCTTTCCGTGAGCGGATACGGGGCAGTTTTGTTAGAGGTTCTTACCAGCAAAAACACTGGTGCCCACACGCCGAATGGGCAATCTGATTTATAGTACGTTCTGATGGAGGGATCCGTTGAGAATTGCGATTGTGGCTGTACTTGCCTGGGGATTGCTTGTCGGGGCACCGGTCTCGGCATTGCAGCAACTTCCCCCACTGGTTCCTCCCGCCCAGATTCCGCCTGTTCAGCCGACAACGACTTCCCCGCCCCCTGCTCAACCGGGCGGGGCACAACCCGCACCGTTTCCAACCCAACCGGCTCCGGCATCAACACCAGCACCGCCCTCTGCTGCGGAAACTCCGGATCCCACCCCCGCCGCAGGTCAGGTGACAGAACAGGTAACCAAGGAAGGGCTTGATCAACTCAAGAGCCGCGTTGATGCCGCGACTGATCTCTCCGAGACACAACGGCAGCAGGCCAATGAATTTATTGAGAAAGCCCGCGTTTCTCTGCAACAATCCATCGACCACGGTCAAAGCCTGACTGAATCACGGCAGCGAACGGAAAGCATCGAATCTGAACGTCGGGCAGAACTCTCGCGGGCCGATGCGGCACTGCGCGAACAATCCCCTCCTTCTCCAGCTTATGTTCCTCTCCCTCAACTGGAACAGAATCTGGCCTCCCGTCAGCAGGAACTGGTTCAAGCTCAGACCGAACTCGCGCAGGCCGAAAAACGCTTGACCGACAGAACGGCCCGTCAACGCACAATTAAAGAGCGTCTTGCCGCCATTCCACTTCAGGTGGATCAGGTCAAAACCGACCTGGCAAAACCGAATCCAGGAACGGAACCGGCTCTGGTTGTTGAGGCTCGTCGGCTTTTCCAATTGGCGGAATTACGGTCGCTGACAACAGAACCAGCGGCACTTCAAGCGGAGTCAGCATTCCTCACCGCGCAGGAATCGGCCAACCTGATTCAATTACGACGGCAAACACTCAACGCAACAGTGGCTCGACTGAAAGACGAAGTCGCGGCATTGCAGATTCGGGTTGAGCAGGAACGGAGTTCCGACACTCAGTCCCGCTTGACGATTGCCCGAAGAGAAGCAGAGTCGACCACCATTCCCCAGTTGAGAGAACTTCACGAAGCGAACATCAAGGCCGTTGAATCGGAACTCCGGATTCGCGAACGGCAGCGACTGATTGCCCAGCAGGTCGCGACCGTAAAAGGAACAATCGAAACCATTCAACAAAAATGGGGAGAACTCCGCCAGCGGGAAGAAAAGAAACTGGGATCCAGCACGTCGTTCGGAATCCGACTGCTGGAACAACGCCGGTTCCTTCCGAACGTTCAGGCATTGCAACAGGAGATTCGGGATCGCGCTGCACTGAACGAACAGGCCCGTCTGGACTACATTGAAACCCGGGAAAAACGGGCCGAACTGGATCACCTGAACCGCGCCATCGAATCACTCCTGAACAGCATTTCCAGCTCCGATGACACCCCGGACCAGCGCCGACATCTTGAAGACGAAATTCGTGAAGCTTATGAGCAGTTCCAAAGCAACCTGTCGGAACTGGAAACATCTTATGAAAGTTATGTTGCCAGCCTCGATCAGCTTGACCTCGAGCAATCGACATTAATTCAACAGGTAACGGGATTCCAAAAATATATTGATGAACGAATCCTCTGGGTGCCAACTCATCGAGTTCTAACGCTAAATAATGTTGTCGCAGATTACCCCAGTCTGAAACGCCTGGTCTCATTTGACGCCTGGGAAGAATATCGCAGGGCCTACATGGAAGATCTCCGTGCCCGCCCGCTTCTTTACTTTATTGCGGCACTGGTCTGGACGATCCTTCTCGTTACCCAGCGACGGCAAGCCGCTAACATTAAAGGTTATGGCCAGAAAGCAGGCAGCCGTTTAAATACATCAATGTCTCCTACCTGGGGAGCCATGATCTGGTCGTTCCTGAAAACGCTGGCCAGACCATTTCCCATTCTGTTCCTGGCCTGGCGCGGATACAATTCGACAAGCGCAGTTCACGAGTTTGCGCATGGATTGTTGATCATCGGATTCTGGTTCTGGTGGCTGGAAGCAGTCCGGATCACCTGTCGCCCCGGCGGGTTGGGAGCGGCCCATTTCCAATGGTCAGAACGAGTGAATCGACTCGTCTCCCGCCAGTTGTCGTCATTTGTCCTGATGACAATTCCGCTCACACTGATCATTATCGGTTTTCGGAATCTTTCAACCGACGGTGAAACCGATGCATTACAGCGATGCTGTGTCATTCTGTTTCTATTACTGATCGCCTATACGCTCAATCGATTGACACTGAAGAAGTCGGGAGTCTTCCTTGAATGGACTCAGGAGAATCCCAAAGGCTGGGGATCCTTATTCATCTTTTTGTTTCGCCTGATTGTGATCATCCTTCCGCTATTTCTGGCCGGACTCTCTTTCACCGGGTACACCTTTGCTCAAAGTCGGCTGACATTGCGACTCGGTCAAACATTGATGCTGGTGACAGGAGCCATTTTCGCCCGATCGCTGTTGTTTCGCTGGTTAACGATTCGCCAACGGCGTCTGGCAATCGCTCATGCCCGCGAAGTCCGTGAGGCATTAGTCAGTGCTCAGGGACAGGAAGAAGGAAGCAGTGCCGCGGTTCTGGAAGCACAGGAAGCCCGTGCGAACCTGACCGAAGTCAGCACGCAGTCCAAACGTCTGTTAAACACAACAATTGTGACATTATGCCTTTGCTGGATCTGGCTGATCTGGCAGGATGTTCTTCCGGCCTTACAACGTCTTGATCAGTTTTCCCTCCCCGGCACTCCGTTCACAATGGACAAGGTGTTCAATGCGATTCTGGAAATCGTATTGTTCACTACAGCTTCTCGAAATATCCCTGGGTTAATTGAGATCACCTTACTGGAGCGCCTCCCCCTTGATCGATCGTCCCGATATGCCGTGGGAGCAATCCTGCGCTATATCATCGCCCTTTTCGGGGTGCTGGTGATCGGAAAAACACTCGGCCTGAAATGGGAAAGCCTGCAATGGCTCGTGGCCGCATTAACATTTAGCCTCGGTTTCGGTCTGCAGGAAATTTTCGCTAATTTTGTATCTGGAATTATCATCCTTTTCGAACAGCCGATTCGAGTAGGCGATGTTGTCACACTCGATAACGTCACAGGAACCGTCAATCGTATCCGTATCCGGTCCACTTCGATTATTGATTATGACCGAAAGGAATATATCGTCCCCAACAAGGAGTTTATTACAGGTAAGGTTTTAAACTGGACATTGACGGATACGATCAATCGAGTCGTGATTCATGTCGGCACAAGTTATGAGGCCGACCCGAATCAGGTTCGGGAGATCCTGCGGAACATTATTAAAACCCAACCTCACGTGCTGACCGATCCTGCACCGTTCGTCAATTGCAACGGAATACAAGATGGTTCTCTGAGCTTTATTATCGGGGTCTACTTGCCATCCCTCGAATTCCGCTCGGAAACATCTCACGCAATTCACGCCAGAATCCATCAGGCATTTCGGGAAGCAGGGATCGAACTGGCAACTCCACAACGAATCCTGCACGTCCGCAACGAAAGTCATTCGTCCATCGCGGAACCCCTTTCTCCAAGAATTCCCCCAGCGCCTCCAAAGGACAATGTGGATAAAGAATCGGAAACAAGCGATTCCAGAACCGTTTCCAACCCGAACTGAAAACCTGCGGAACAAAACCAAGAGCACGGCAACGGACAACACAGGAATCCAATTCAGTGACACGTTACGACGAAGCGGACGACTGGGATCAGTGGGACGAAGAATATCCGGACGAACCGGATGAGTCCGGCACAGTCGAATGCCCCAACTGTGGCACAGATGTCTACGAAGACGCTCCCAGTTGTCCTGTCTGTGGAGAGTATCTCGTCACAGGAAGTCGCACTGGCCCTGCCTGGCAGGGAAAACCGATGTGGTATGTCACCTTAGCAATGATTGGGATTTTCGCCGTCATTGCTGCTCTATTGATTCGATGACCATGCTCAAGAACGGCATTTTTCTCTGATCAACTTCGACGTCCAGCATACGCAGGGCGAGTTTTTATATCCAGCACTCTTTGACCTCTCCTCTGTCTCCAGTCCCCCGCGACGCAGTTCAGGTTTTCTCTATTCACCTCGACTCGAAAAATCTGCCCTGATGAATACTTCAAATTTCCTCTTTGCAAACTTGTACACCAGTATTCCGTTAATGTATGCTGATTTGTGAATACTGGAATTGCGGTTCACTGAACGCAGTTCGAAAATCAACAGGCAACCGGGAGGAGTGATCAGTGCATTTTAGAAAATTTCAACTGGCAATTGTCCTTCTAATGGCAGTCATCGGGCAACACTGGGGATCGTCCGCGGTCGCGGCAGACCCCAGCATCGACGAACGGCTCTTAACGCTGACCCCGGAGGAAGCCAGAGCGTTTGAGATTGAGGTGATGCGGAAAGTCGCTGACCTGGCACTCATTCCTCCCACCATCAACACCTCCCCTTTGCCTCAGTACGGCTATGACAAACTCGATTACGGGATGACAATCGGAATCGAACGAACACCAAAAGGACGCCTGTGGGCCTGCTGGGTAGCTGGCGGCGACAGCCCGGATGCATACTTCGTCTTGAATTCCAGTGATGATGATGGTGAAACCTGGTCGGATCCTCGTGTCGTCGTCGATTCTCATTCCGCAATGCATCCGGTAAAACGCAGTATTCTGGTGGGAAATCTCTGGACCGATCCATTAGGCCGCCTGTGGCTGATTTTTGATCAGTCCATGGAGATGTTTGACGGACGTGCTGGAGTCTGGGTGACGATCTGCGAAAATCCAGATGATGACCAGCCGAAATTGTCTGCCCCGCGCCGCATCTGGCATGGCGTGACATTAAACAAGCCGACCGTCCTATCGAATGGCGAATGGTTGCTTCCAATCTCCGTCAATCAACATGTCGGTGCTCGATTTCGGGATTGCTTCCCGGAACTCGACCCTCTTCGCGGAGCTCATGCGTTTGTTTCCAAGGATCAGGGAGCAACCTGGCAACGCCGCGGACATGTGAAATCTCCCAAGCCAGACTGGCATGAGCATATGTTCGTCGAACGAAAAGATGGCTCCTTATGGATGCCGTTCCGCACAGGAAGCGGCATGATGGAAAGCATTTCCACAGATGGGGGGCAAACATGGAGCGAGCCCAAACTTCCGGAACAAATCCGCCAGCCAAACGCTCGCTTTTTTGTTCGCCGCCTGGCATCAGGGAAAATTCTGCTGATCAAGCATGGCGATGCGATTGATTCCCACACAGGACGGGTTCAGCTCAGTGCATGGCTCTCAGACGATGAGGGAATTCACTGGACCGGAGGTCTCGTTCTGGACGAACGTAAAGGAATCTCTTACCCCGACGGATTTCAGGCCCCAGACGGAACAATTTACATTTCATATGACCGGAATCGTGCCACCGACGGAGAGATTCTCATGGCCCGCTTCACGGAAGAAGACATTCTGGCAAAGAAGTGGACTGGCCCCAAGTCGAAGCAGAAGATTCTGATCAGCCGCCCTCTTGCACGTGAAGCGGTAAAATCGGAACCGAAAAAATGACCAGGTAAGTCGTACACAAGATGTCACGGCGAGAAAGCCTACTCGCCGTGACGTTTTGCTTTCGTGGAGCGTTTCGGTTTGAGTGAAGGTTCATCTCGGATCACTGCGGAAGATCCATTCGTATTTTCTTGCGGAAGACCTGGCATCTGGTCGAAGGTATCCAGAGCATCCCGCAAGCTGTTCTCAATATGCTGCGCCATGCTCTCCTTCGCGGCATTCACATCCTGGCGCTGAAACGCACGAAGAATATCGGAGTGCGACTGCAACACACTGTTCAGGTGCCGCAAATCCCGACGGTGACTGTGGTCACCAAAGGCCCGATTGCGCATTTGCACATCGGTGTAAATCTTGATAGCCGTTCGATTATCTGCTGCCTCGAAAATCACAAGATGAAACGCCATATCGGCCGCAAGAAACTGCCGTAGGGATTCTCCTTCCATGGTCATCTCTCCAGACTCACGGAAGCGAACAACATGGTCATGCATTTCCTGATAAAGCTTGACCAACCGATCAAGATCTTCATGTCTTAATCTGGGAATCGCCTTGGCAACCGCCTGCACTTCAAGAGCAAGGCGAACATCATAAATCTCAGCAATTTCCCGCCGCCCCGGTTGAGAGACGTAAGTTCCACTTTGAGGAACCTGGTACAGCAGCCCTTCATTCTGTAACTGACGAATGGCCTCGCGAATCGGGGTCCGACTCATTCCCAATTCTTTCGCCAGCTTCGTCTCCGAGATCTTCATACCGGGGCGAATACGATGTTCTCGAAACATCGCTCGAAGACGCTCATAAGCAAACTGACTCAGTGCAACAGACGACATAGGTAAAACTCAACTGCTGATTTCACGGCAATCTTTTCACAGATGAACCATCGCATTGTAGTGTACAAGATTTTGACACAAATTCCCATGCCCTATCAACATCGGAAACGTCTCGAAAGAAAAACAGAGTACGGAACCGATCAGACTATGAGGAAAACAACAAGAAAAACAATTCAAAGCTTGCAACTTTGTTCACTCAGTGATATTCTTGTATACCACTTTTATTTTTCCCTTCTCTGGGGTTCATCAGGAGTCCGACATGCAAAACGCACTCGTCACCACATGCCGATCAAAAGGCTCACTCGAGTACGTATTGAAATTTCCTGGGTCCGCGTTTTCAGGAAATCGCCGACGAAAAGGATTTACTCTGATCGAACTGCTGGTCGTCATCGCAATCATTGCAATTCTGGTCGCTCTGCTTCTTCCTGCCGTGCAACAGGCCCGCGAAGCTGCCAGACGAAGTCAGTGCAAAAACAACCTGAAGCAGTTTGGACTTGCGGTACACAACTACCATGATGTTCACAAACAGTTTCCTCCCGGCGGAATCAATGGAGCAGGAGGTCTTAACAAAGCCTGCCACTGGATCATGATTCTTCCGTTCATCGAGCAGGCGAATCTCTATCATCAATTCGATTTCTCCAAGAGCCTTGAAGATCCGTCCATGTACGAGGCCAAAACGACTCCCGTATCCGTTTATTTTTGTCCCTCACTTCCTCGGTCCGTCAAAGTGGTAATTTCGTCGCCCGAAAATCACTCTTCTGACGGGGCGCGAGGAGATTATGCATTCAATCACGGTTCCAGAAATTGCTTCTCGACAGCACCGGCAGACTGGGATGGAGTCTCCAACACAAATTCGAGCGTTGCAATCCACAACATCTCCGACGGAACGTCAAATGTCTTCCTGCTGGGAGAAAAACGCACCACGCAAACCGCCGACAACCCGACCACCACCAGCTGGAATTCCGACGGCCCTCTCTGGCGCTGGGGAGGATTTGGAGGACGTCTGACCATCCGTCCGATGAACCGTGATGTCTTACCGACATTTAATGATTCGACCGCAAACTTCGGAAGTGTTCATACAGGTGGTGCTCACTTCACGATGTGTGATGGTGCCGTCAAGTTCATCAGCGAAAACATTGATATGACAACATACACTCGAATCGGTCAACGGAACGACAAAAATCCCGTCTCGTTTGAATAGTGCATGTTCACATCACGAAAGCGGTTCTATTGCTTCCATAAAATAGCATTTCATTCAGAACAAGCCTCACTCGTAGTCAGGTGCTTTATGCCTCGCTTCAATTGCTCGCCGCTCCAATGTCGACGTACCCAAGAATCAACTACCGCGCGTCCATCATCTCGTTGCAATTCTGCGTTTACCCTGATAGAGCTTCTTGTCGTCATTGCAATTATTGCGGTGCTCGTTGCATTATTACTTCCAGCGGTACAGCAGGCACGTGAGGCGGCACGGCGCAGTCAATGCAAAAACAATCTGAAACAGGTTGGGTTAGCGATGCACAATTATCTTGATGTGCATCGAGTTTTCCCGGCAGGGTCATTCTCCGTGACCACTGTCAACGCATGGCCCATGCTGTTGCCATTTGTAGACCAGACGAATGTCTGGAATGAATGGACGTTCAACATGGCAACAAATGGAAACAATACTGCAAGCACAAACTCTGTCGCGAAAAACGCCATTATTTCCGTGTATATCTGTCCGTCAAATGACCGGGTTACAAAAGTCACCACTGAAAGTGGTGGTGGAAGCCTCCACGACTATGCCACCAATAACGGCACGATCAATTTGCACTCAGACAATCCCAATAATTGGACGGGAATCAGCAACTACCAATCGAATTTAGGTTTACGTCACATCTCCGATGGCATGAGTAACGTGCTAATGATTGGCGAAAAGCGAACCGTTCGATCAGAGACATGGAATTCGAATCCCGATGGCCCCTATTGGCGCTGGGGAGTATTCGGCGGACGACTGGCTAAACTTTCAATCAATGAAGCAACAACAAATAAATCTGACTCAAATGCGAATTTTGGAAGTTTTCATGCAGGAGGCGCTCAGTTTGCAATGTGTGACGGATCCGTTCATTTCATCAGCGAAAATATCGATCTGACACTCTACCAGAATCTTGGAAATCGGAGTGACGGAACACCTGTCAATTTCCCATAATGCGTCTAACAGATACCTGATACATGCAAACAAATAAACAACATATATTACAATTAAAAAATTAAATAAAATACATTTGTGATGTCTATTCCAAATGGAATTAACTTTTAATTCGTACCACTTGCCGTGAGATGGCTTAATGCAAAATATCAATAAGTTAATCCTCTCGATTTGCACCGTTCTTATGTTGGCCGGAGGGGCTACTGGTTGTGGATCATCCCCTCCTGGCCCTCAAACCTCACCTGTCAAGGGGCGTGTCACCCTTGATGATCAACCATTGCCGGATGCTGTGGTGGAATTTGTGCCCGCTCAAGGGCGTCCTTCAATTGCTATTACAGATTCGAATGGAAATTATGTATTGAAGTATACTCAGACAGCAGATGGTGCAATGACGGGCATCTCTTATACCGTCAAAATTACAACGGGACGAGAGGCGTCTGCTTCTGAAGGTGTCGAAGTCGAGGCAGCAGTTCCCGAGAAAGTTCCGGCGAAATACAACGCTTCTTCCGAACTGGCTACTGAGATCCAACATGGTGAGAACGTTCTTAATTTTGATCTGAAATCCAAATAGCCTCATGTGAATCGTTTTTTAGGCGAAGAGATGTGAGTTGCCTCTCGTTTCATAAGAAGAAACTTATACAAAAATCATAATGAACCTTCTGGCCCGAATCACCAATCTCTATCCGTTATGGCTCGTGCTCACGGCGGTGCTGGCGTTCGTCTGGCCAGGGTCAATGACATGGTTCAACGGTCAGTGGATCGTCGCGGCATTGACTATTGTCATGCTGGGAATGGGATTCACGCTGACAATTGGAGACTTTCAGCGATTATTGAAAATGCCCGGCGGTGTGTCGCTCGGTTTTGCCTTGCAGTACACAGTAATGCCGTTGTCGGCCTGGGGGATTGCTTCCGTCCTGCAACTGGAACCTGGTTTTGCGGTCGGTCTGATCTTGCTGGGAAGTTGTCCCGGGGGAACGGCATCGAACGTCATTACTTATCTCGCCCGGGGTGATCTTGCATTATCTGTCGTGATGACAATGGCGTCGACTTTGCTGGCATTTATCATGACTCCATTCTGGTGTCAGATGCTGGCCGGGCAATATGTCCCGGTGAATGCCCTTGGTCTGTGTCTTTCGACATTGCAGGTCGTTGTCGCCCCGGTCGTTATCGGCGTATTATGTAACTGGAAATATCCTGCCCAGGTCGCCAAGGTGTCCGGATTCGGTCCCATCGTTTCGGTCATTGCACTTTGTCTGATTACCGGCGGAGTCGTTTCACACAGTGCGGAAGCATTAGCTCAGAATGCACTGACACTCTCTTTTGCAGTCACCGTGCTGCATGGCATCGGATTTATCTTAGGATACGTCCTGGCCAGGTTCTTTCGCTTTCAGGAAAATGCCGCTCGAACGATCTCTATTGAAGTCGGAATGCAGAATGGCGGAATGGCCGCAATGCTGGCGAAAACTCATTTCGTTTCGCATCCTATGGCAGCCGTCCCGGCGGTCTTTAGTGCCGTTATTCAGAATATCATAGGAAGTTTGCTTGCATCCTGGTGGCGAAGCAGACCGGTTTCTCAGGATCAAGCTTCCACGTCTCATCATTCAGTTTCGAATGTGAATCCAGATGAAACCTTGATTGGTGATCGAATCCCAGAGAGCAGTACGACATGAATGTCACATTTGATAATGCTACAACTGTATCTCACGGTCGCCGTCATGTTTACTACTGGAAATGTGATCGGCCAGCGGCATTTCACGGAACTCAGAAAGAGCGGGAAACAAACGCGATTGAACCGCAGCTCCATCGCTTACTGGCAGCGAAATTTCCAGAACATTCCATCAGATTGCGAGACGGTGGCGGGCAAGGAAACCATCTCACATGGATCGCGGAAATTGGTAATGCCACTTATTTTGTTCGAGTCGAAAATGGCCCGGAACGTGATGATCATCTGGAAGTAGAATCCTTTATTATCGAATCGGTTCGCCACTATGGGGTTCCGACCCCCCGTGTTCATCTGGTTGATATTCAACGTGATGAGGTCTCTTTTGCCTGGCAGGTCATGGACTGCGTCCCCGTCCCCGATTTAAATGTGGCATTCAAGAAGGGAGAACTGAATTCCGTTGATGTCAGCTATGAAATCGGGTGCGCAATTGCTCGCTGGCAAGCAGTTCCAGTCTCCGGGTTCGGGCACTTTGATCCACAACGACTGCGAGACAGCGGTGAACTTCATGGTTATCACTCTCATTATGAGGATTATTTTACACTCAACTGGAAGCGGCATCTCAATTTTCTTGAACAGCGTCAGTTTCTCTTACGGCATGAAGTCCGTGAAATTGACGAGACAGTTTCACAGGCTCGCGACCTTTTATCTTTAACCGAGGGATGTCTGGTTCATAAGGATTTAGCATTCTGGAATATTCTCGGAGACCAGAACGGAATTCAGGCTTACATTGACTGGGACGACGCTGTTTCTGCAGATGAAATGGATGATCTTTCACTACTTGGATGCTTTCATGATGGTCCCGTGATTGCCGGTGCGATGAAAGGTTATCAATCGATTAAGTCGTTACCGGATAATTTCGGGGGGCGATTCTGGTTACATCTGCTTCGAAACATGATTGTGAAGTCAGTCATCAGGGTTGGAGCAGGCTATTTTGATCGAACGGATGGATTCTTTCTGATTGCTCCCGGACTGACGGGTGCGGATCTCATCCGTCAGACTCGATCACGAATTTTCCGCGTGCTGGACGGATTGCGCTCCAATGAACATCCGGAGGCATTATGACGACCTCTAAACATGGTGCTCCATTTATTGGAACATGGCTTTCGATCGGGTCTCCCGTCATCGCTGAGTTAGCAGGCGATTTTGGCTTCCATTGGGTGTTGATTGATCTGGAACATGGCTGTGCTACGGAAGCGGCGGTTCCCGATCAGCTGCGCGCCCTGCGCGGAAGTCGAACCATTCCGATTGTTCGGGTCGGCGGAGTGTTCCCTGATCAGATCGGGCGGCTGCTTGATTGGGGAGCGGGTGGAATCATGGTTCCACATGTCGAAACCGCGGAACAAGCCGCGGTCTGCGTTCAGGCAATGCGTTATCCTCCTCACGGACACCGGGGGGTTTCCCGGTCCGTTCGGACCTATGGATATGGACGAAAACCATTTCCGGAGGCCGGAAGTGAAGCCCCTTCGACTTCAACTCCATTTCTCATTGTGCAGATCGAGACCCTGAATGCTGTTGAACAAGTTTCAGCAATTGCGGAAGTAGACGGGGTGGACGTTCTGTTTGTTGGTCCGGCCGATTTGCAGTTTGACTTGAAGTCGCGTCCTCATCGTGCTGAGATCGATTATGAACAATGCCTGCAGCAGGTCAGGCTAGCAGCTGAGAAGGCTGGCAAAAACAGCGGAATACTTGTGAGGGAACCCGGCGATCTTGAAATGCTCATGAGCCTCGGATTTCGGTGGATTGCAATGGATTCCGATATTGCGTTATTGCGTGCAGGATACCAGCGCTTATCCGGCCTGATGCAATCGTTGTCGCCTTTAGAAGAGGGCAGTTAAATTCTTCCCCATGCAGAAGACTCGTGAGATGAGCCTGTCATCGGGTGCCATTCAGGTGCTGACGGGATTTGTTCGCCCTGCAAAGCTTTCCCAATCGTTGCGTTCATCTCTCGCTTCAGGACTTTGAATAATGAACCTGTAGGTCACATACAGAGAACAGCAATTATTGCCGATCCTTAGGACAGTTTGCCCGACCGCGTGCAGTCGTACAAAGGCTTTTCAGCACGCAAAACCTCACGATACGACTGCGGAAGCCTGCGGATCGGGTCCCAGAGCATTCACCGCGACCACACGACACTTCAGACTGAAGGTCACACATGATTCGTGCAGCCTTCCTGTCGGCGGGATTATATGTTGTGCTGTGCGGAGTCGGCCTGCTGTTCGTTGACCATATTCAACTCTCGCAACGAGTGACAAATGGTGCCCCTTATCTCGTTCGTTCCATTACCAGCGAAGACGAGGCAGGTCAGCGACAATTCCATCCGCCAGAATGGATGCCGTTCACTTTGATGGGACTTGGCGGAGTGACTATGCTTTATGCCGTCGCATTGCCCAGAGGGTAGAGTTGCATTTCTTACCATCCGCTATAGAGGCCGGAGATTACTCTTCTGGAAATATTTCCATCAGCGCATCAGCAAAAATGGTCATCCCTCGAGCATCAGGATGATTGATCGCATTCGACATGAGTGTGCTATAGGGAATCCCCTGTCGCCAGAGTCGTCCATACCGTTTTGCCGCGTCAGCCAATGCGATATTGTGCGTTTTTGCGAATTGCCGCAATCCTGCAACATAAGGACGTGGATCATCATCAACCTTACGTTCGGTTGTTAACTGCATCCAGTCGGGGCGGACATAATGCGGTGTCAGAATGATCCATTCCGCGCCAATCTCCTGAAAGTCTCCCAATACCCGCGAATAGAGTTTTTCGACTCCTTCAGGATTCAGATACGCATCATTGACGAACTCGGAAATAATCAGATCCGGCTTTGGTGCGAGGACTTTCTCCGCATAGTTATGTGGCTCTCCCGGAGGAACCGTTAAAAACGATTGTGTCGAGCGTCCACCCCAACCTTCCGTAATCAGTTCGATTCTGGCATTTGGAAACCGCTTTCGTAACCTTTCAACGAACTGCGATTGCCAGCAATTTTGTTCCCGATCAGGGAGATAGGTCGACTCCGTTACGCTGTCTCCCCAGGCCAGAATTCGGACGGGTTCACCAGAACGCAACTTGGCAAGTGTCTTGGGGAGATATTGCTCTGCCGGTGTTGGAGAAACAGGCGAGCTTGCGGGATACGCGGTTTCCAGAATGGGGAACAGATTTTCGTCCGTCAATTTAGCAATGTGTCCGGAGATCCAAAGATTCGCCAGACGTCGCTCCCCTTCTTCCAGAGCAGGCGGGACAGGACTTCCGGGAACAGGGTGACCGGTTCGATATGCAAGTTTTCCATCCGTGGTAAGGACGATGGAGTCGAGTCGGAGCAAGCCGTGCCGATAGCTGACATAGACTGGCTGATCAGCAGCAATCCTCCCGTCGGAAAGTCGACCGAAATTCCCCCAGCTGAGTTCGGCGTCATAATCTTTCCCGAGCACATAGGTGGTATCTGTCTCCTGAAGTCCGCTCCGTACGATCAGGCTGTCGGGATCCAGTAAAAACCGTGTCGTCAGTTCCGCATTCCGAACCCCCCGCAGTTTTTCACCACGAGCATAGGCTCCCGCTTTCGGATTAAAGACCGGAATTCTGTCGTACTTCTCACCGGAGACGACCAGAAGTGGAGGTGCTGCCACAATAATATCAGCGGTCAGTTCCGGGCGGTCTCCGTCTGCCGGAAGAGTCGCCTGAACATTCCAGTCCCCAGTCAGCGTAAGTTCAACGGGAACATCCGCATCGGCTCGTGCGACACAGATCAATAATGACAACAGGCCAAATCCACTCGTCAACAGTCGCTTCACGGTCGCCCTCTCCATTTTTGCCCATTGTCTCCGGAGGAAATGCCACACAATAAACCAAGTGACAAGACAAAGTGGAGTCTGCCTGACAAAGAGGAATTCGTCAACCATTGACCAGTTTTTGAAGAAACGCCCCTTCATTGACGGTGGGACGTTCAGGGCGTCCCTTGTGGAAATAGGTCAGTGCCATGTTATCCAGCCCGAGAAGATGCAGAATGCTTGTGTGAAGATCATGCACATGCATCCGGTCTTCGGTTGCCCTTAATCCGAGTTCGTCAGTTTGCCCGATCGTCTGTCCTCCCTTTACTCCCCCGCCAGCCATCCACATGGTGAACCCCGTGGGGTTATGATCACGACCGTTCCCTTGTTCTGACATCGGAGTCCGTCCGAATTCTCCTCCCCAGATCACAAGCGTCTCATCAAGTAACCCGCGCTGCTTCAAATCCCTGAGCAATCCGGCGACAGGTTTGTCCATCGATTCGCAGAGTCTGGAATGATTCGACTCAATATTATTATGTGCGTCCCACTTACTTCCGGCACCATGATATAACTGAATGAAACGGACTCCTCGTTCCACCAGACGTCGCGCCAGCAAGCAAAGCTTTCCGTAAGGAGCGGTTTCCTTATTATCTAATCCATATAATTCATTAGTAGCGGCTGTTTCCTGAGACAATTCAATCGCCTCGGGAGCTTCCGCCTGCATCCGAAATGCCAGTTCATAGCTTCGAATACGTGCATCCAACTCGCTCTGCTGTGGGTGCATGGCCGCATAGGAACGATTCAGTGAATTCAATAAATCCAGCTTTCCGTGCTGCTGGGCGGCATTCATTCCCTCAGGCGTATTCAGATTGGGAATTGGTTGTGATCCTTCTGAAAGGTGGATCCCCTGATAAACAGCCGGCATAAACCCGGCACTCCAGTTTCGCGGGCCATTCACAACAGAACTTCGATTGTCCTGCATCACAACAAATGACGGCAAGTTCTGATTCTCACTCCCTAATCCATAAGTGACCCAACTTCCCAGAGACGGACGACCTCCCAGCATGGAACAGGTATTCATCTGGCACACCCCGGCCGAATGGTTAATTCCATCCGTCCAGCAAGACCGGATGACGGCAATATCATCCACATTCTGAGCAGTATATGGCAGCCAGTCCGAGACCCAGGTGCCGCTCTCTCCATATTGTTTCCAGCTTCGCTTCGACCCAAGCAGCGGAGCATGAAACTCTCCCATTGCTGTAATGACCGTTCCGAAACTCTCAGGAAGATGCTGACCTTCAAGTCGGTTTAATTCCGGCTTGGGATCGAATGTATCCATATGACTTGGCCCTCCTTCCATAAACAGAAAGATGACACTCTTCGCGGTTGGCGCAAAGTGCGGCTGTGGATTCAGTAAGGCGGTGGCTGATGGAGTCGGCGCGTTGGCATTCGCCTGCATACCGGACAGCGCTAATGCTCCGAATCCGGCTCCACTTCGAGCCAGGAACTCACGTCGGGATTGTGGGATTCGAATGTGGCTCATGGTCTTCCTCATGTCCGGTAAAGCATTTTCGTTTTTTATCTTTAGTGTTCCGCAGGCGAAAAGTGAGGCTTTTGCGTGCCCAAACATCCTCATTCGCCTGCACCCGGTAGAGCAAACTGCTCACTAATCGACATACAGGAATTCATTGGAATTCAGCAACACATGACACAAATCAACAAAGGCGGCTTCATTGGGAGCCAGTTGTTGTACTTGTTTATCATTTCTGACAGGACGTATATTCAATCCATTAGGCAGGCTGTCATGAAACATGCCGGGACTCGGTTCAAACTGCCAGTATCCAACCGTCGATTGAGTGATTCCTTCGGATGTAAACAAAAGCTGTGAAAGAGGCAACACTCCTTTTGAAAGCCGGACGTCATCAATCAGGCCATCGAATCTGCCATCCTTCAGGCCACGCGAGCCGATGCTGAGCGGGGCGTCATTGACAAATGCGGAAGCCAGTGGAACCGGCAGTTCTGCCGTCAGCAACGGCTCGTCATCATTGGAAAGATCTTTTAAATAGAACTTGGCAACGCCCGGTTGTCCTGGTTTCGCCAAACGGACGCTGACAGCCGCATAATATGGTTTGTTTAATTCCAGATGATGGTCTGAAAAAAGAGCGGCTTCACGATATTTTCCGCTATCATCCTGACCATACATCTGCATGACTAACGTTTGCGGCTTCCGGCGCGAGCCTTTCCCGGTGATCCCAAACAACCACCCTGGCTTCGAGTTATTACCAACAGTTTTCGACGCCAGTGTACGAACCTCGCCGGACTCATAAATCGAGCGTAATTGAAAGAAGGCTTCAATTGTCAAGTCTCCGAGATCCAGTCGTTGATTCGGAGGAATAACAAATCGTCCCAGATCGCTCTGCGCCTGAAACAGGACAGCCTGTCCGTCACGATAAGGAACCTTACCAGTCACAATGTTGGAAACCAGCGCAATCTCATCCACTCCGCTAATCCGCTGTTCCTGCTCCCTCAGAAAAGCCATCGCTCCGTTCAACTCCTCCAGTGTCGGGCCTCGTCCGAAAATCACCCACCAGAGTCGTTCAATACGGGGAGCAATATCACCACTGCGACCGGTTGCTGCATTGACTGCGTTTGCTAATTTTCCGGCATGCCCAAGCATTGTCTGACTATTAATCAACAGCAGTGATTGCACTGGTGATGTTGTCGTATCACGATTGGATGTACTTGAAAAGAACTGCGGCAGATCAAACGCATCCAGCAACGGATCCCGACTGTTCCTCATTACCCGGGTGTAAATCGATCGCCTCGGACGATCTCCCTGGACACTGGGGCCTCCTCGAGTCTGATCTTTCAGTTGATCCGAAACCGCGAAGATCGCATCACGAATCTGTTCCGCATCCAGTCGCCGTGTTTCTCCCCGCCAGTACCAGCGGTTTGACGGATCGATCTGTTGAAACTCGGCGAGTTGAGGATGAGCAGTGCTCTGACGATACGTCGCTGAGGTGACGATCAGTTTATGCAGATCTTTAAATCTCCAGCCGCTTTCCAGAAACCGGGTTGTCAACCAGTCCAACAGCTCAGGATGGGTCGGAGGATCCCCCAGACGTCCGAAATCACTGCTGTTTTCTGCTAACCCTTTATGGAAATGATATTGCCAGACGCGGTTCACAATCACTCTTGTCGAGAGAGGATTCTCGGGTCGAGTCAACCAGATCGCCAGCGCAGCACGCCTCCCGGTTGTATTGGAAACATTCGCAGGGGGCTCAATGATCGGGAGTTCGGATTCCAGAATACTCGGAAAACCTGGTTCAACTTCGGTCTTTCGTTTGGGAATTATTGTCAGAGGAGAATGTGCCCCGACATCGGTCACCATCATCGGCTGAGGGAGCGGCTCTGGTTTCAGATTGTCAAACTTTGCTAATTCTCGTCTTAATGCTAAGACTTTCTCTTTGGTTTCCCCTTTCAGCCGCCCATCGACCCGGCTGTATGATAATAGAACCTGACGCCAGGCCAATTGCGTGAGCTGCTCTTCCTGTGGAGTCCGGTCTTCTCGCTTTTTCCGCATCATCTCCTGAATATCATCAGGAAACCGACCGATCTCTGTCTTCTCTCCCTGATCCAGAACCGGCTGCAACAGGGCCTCAAGCTCTGCACGAATCACCTTTGTCTGTTCCAGATACTCCGCGTTCTTCTTTTCGAACTCTGCGACCTGTTCCTGAGTCGCGGCAACAAGGTCGTCACGGGGAAGAACCGATTCGAAGAAGGCTCTCAGTTGATAATAATCTTTCTGGAGGATCGGGTCGTACTTATGATCATGACAACGGGCGCATTGAAATCCTAATCCGAAGAAAACGTCTCCGGTGACGTCCGTGATTTCATTCTGCATATTATCCCACTGACCGCGGGCATCACGGGCATTGTATTCATAAATTCCATGTCGGAGATATCCGGTTGCCGTGAGTGCTGCCGGATCGTCTGGAAATAATTCATCCCCGGCCAGTTGCTCCTGTACAAAGCGGTCGTATGGCTTATCTTCATTAAACGACTGGATGACATAATCCCGGTAGCGCCATGCCTGAGGACGAAGGAAGTCGACACGAAAACCATCAGACTCGGCATAACGAACGAGGTCGAGCCAGTGGCGTGCCCAACGTTCTCCGTACTCCGGCCGAGACAGAAGATCATCGACGATCTTCTCATAGGCCAGTGGATCAGTGCTGTCTTCGAAGGCCTGAATTTCTTCCGGTGTCGGTGGTAACCCGATCAGGTCGAAATAAACGCGGCGAATCAGCGCCCTTCGCTCTGCTTCCGGAGCCGGGGCGAGTTTCTGTTCGCGGTGTTGAGCGGCAATAAACCGATCAATTTCATTCCGCCCCCAGTGTGAACCTTCCGATCTGGGGGGGACCTGCGGGTTCTTCACCGGTTGAAAGGCCCACCAGTTTCGATCTGTTTCAGAAAACGGGCTTCCTTCTTCTCGCTTAGCGACCGTACCGTCGTCACCCGGCCAGGGGGCTCCCATTTCAATCCACTTGGCGAGGATGTCAATCTGCTCATCGCTCATCTTCTTTGAGGGAGGCATCTCATACGATTCATATCGCACCGCCTCCATCAGCAGACTTTCATCAGGCTTTCCCGGTTCAATTGCGGCGCCGGAATCTCCCCCCAGTACGAGGTACCCGCGAGAATCGACCCGCAGCCCCCCTTTGGAACTCTTATCAGAGTGACACTTATAGCATTGCTCGACCAGCAGCGGGCGGACATGCGTTTCAAAGAACTTGACCTGCTCTGGCGTGATCTGATCCGCCGCGAAGAGGGTGTTCCGGAAGCCGCTGTCCAGATGCCATGAATTCAGGCACAGACACGAAAGGAGAATCATTCCGAAACGCAGAATCGGTCGCACGTTGTCTCTCCTCAAATCGATGAAAGCACAGGTGAGGCTTTCTCGAATTCTATCAAACGGCAGGCATCCCCGACCATCACTGTATGATAACAATTTGGTCGGGGCAGTGTATCAGGCAGGCAAACATGAATGCTGGTGAATGGAATTCAGGGGAGGGCAATCTTTAAGTCTGGCTGGGATGAGCTGACGTCAACTCTCACTGGGCCATTTTTCTTAATGTGGCTCAACAACTTCTTCACAACAGCCGGAGGGCCTTTTGATGCGAGTGATTCGTCACCAGGGGTCCAGTCAAATGTCACTTGATGAGCGCCTGGCTGAACCCCTTTCTGGTTCCGGGTGTAATACATTTCAAATGCACCATCCTCACCAGTGAGGCCACTACTTCCTCGTCCCTGTTCGGGTTCAAAGAAAACTTGCATCCCAGGAACTGGCTCACCGTCAAACGTCAACGCTCCACGTACTGAAACAGTTTCGTTCGGAGCTTTGCCGCATGAAGAGATTGTCAATACAACCAATATCAGAAATGCTGACTGCAAGGATGGTTTCATAATGCTTACCATTGAATTCATTCATCTTCTTCCGGGCGAATTACAAAGGTGAATTAAACCTGATTACCACGAAGAGGCGGTTTCTGCGCCGTCAATACTGGCAATGGAAACCCAGATATTGCGATCAATGGCTTCTGACACAAATCGAACAGCCCCATCCGCCAAACTGAAATGGGCTCCCCCGGTGTGTTCGCTCCCAAAAGTGCCGCTGTTATTCATTCCGTTTGACGTGGAGTTAATTGGACGATTTCGGTCCACGTTTTTCGTCGAAAACATGGCAAACTGAACCGGGCCCGTTCCGATCGAATAGTGTCCCATATGCCATACTCTGTATCCTGTGAAATCGGCCCACGAGATCTCACCTACCGCGATCGTATTACTCAAACCATCTGTTACGTCTCGGAACTGAACACATTTGTGGGGTGGAAACATGCCTTGAATTGCGACTTCGCCATAGCTGTGTCCACTTGTCATGTAGTCGCCTGGTTGTCGAAAAACCCCATAATTTGTGGTTGAGCTATCGCGAGGACCACTGATTCCATAATAATGGGTCGTCCAAAGCCCAGGATTTGTACTGTGATAAACTACCGGACTGGACGGACACCGTAAAACATTCATGCTTATTGAGCGAGCGACATTATAATTTTCAGTAGTTGTCGCTCCAGTTCTGTAATTGAACAGGCTCAAGCCATTCCCCTGCTCCAGAAAAGGAGCATGGGCGACCCAAATGCCGAACGTGATAATTTCGCTTTGAGTCAGCTTATGCGTCAGAGCCGCTCCCGGCGCCCGATTGTGAACATCGTGATAGTTGTGCATTGCTAGGGCGAGTTGCTTCAGGTTGTTCTTGCACTGAGAACGTCTCGCCGCTTCCCGGGCCTGTTGAACGGCGGGGAGAAGCAATGCTACCAAAATTGCGATAATCGCAATGACAACCAGTAACTCGATCAGCGTAAATCCTGATCGACGTGAATCATGACGTGCCATATTTAAACCCTTCCCGTAGAATATTTACCTTTTAACGAATGCCGATAAATTAAAACTAAAACATGATGGTATTGACTTCACCAGAGCTACGGCTGGACGTTGCTTTCAGAGAGTTCAGATCGACGTTATCTGAAATGAACTTTACGGCGCCGTCACACAACACGACATGGCAACCACCGGTGTGCTCGCTTCCCATGCTCAGATCATTAATCTTATCCGTACCTTGAAACACGTTAGGAGCATGCGTGACATTGCGGAATGAAAACGAAACGGTCCCTTCTGAGCCGCGTGGCCAGAGCCGATAGAACGTGACTGCCGCCCCTGATTTCACTTTCGAGTTTGACCCTTCCATAAGCAGAATCGTGTTCGACGAGCCGTCGGAGATGTCTCTCATGCCAATTTTGCTATTGCGGGTAAAAACACCATGCTGTGAATAACCACCCCATTGGCTTGTGTTATTCGTCGCACATTCTGACGCGTCGTTCGTTTGACCGCGACACGTGTACGTTGTGGCTTCAGTAGCACCAGTGATATTCTTAGGTCCGCCATTTCCCCAGTAGTGAGCAGTGTAGTAGTTGGCATTATTTGATGCTTTGACCTGATAAGAACTGGGACACAGAAACGCGCCAATCATTGTCCTCGCCTCAAGACCGGCTGTTTGACCGGAATCGGGATTTCCCCGTCTCGGCGTACTAAAGTTGATTTGATTGTAAAGAGGGGCCTGATCGATATACGGCAGAAGAAAAACGTGAAGAGCAAAGGAATTAGCCCCTACGCAACCGCTTGGAGGGGAAGGACATGTTCCTCCGGTTGGATCGTGGATTGCACCCGGCGGAAACGTATTCAGGGCATCATGATAGTTATGAATCGCAAGACCCAATTGCTTGAGGTTATTCTTGCACTGAGTTCGCCTTGCCGCTTCCCGGGCCTGTTGTACTGCCGGGAGCAGCAATGCCACCAGAATGGCGATAATCGCGATGACAACGAGGAGTTCGATTAAGGTGAATCCGCGATTTCTGGTAAGTGACATTTTCATGTGAGCGTTCCCCTTTAGAAACAGGTTTCGAAACATTTGATAACAAATCCGGATAACTGAAACTTATAGAATCGGCGTTTATTGCTGAGTACCGGCAACCGGTTCGCCTGTTTTTGATTTGATACTGACAGATGGAAACCCTCCTATAAATACGGGGTCCATTTGATGTTTATCATTGCCGGCGTCTTCAAAGAAGAGTGACTCTGCCGTTTCGTTCGGTGCATAACCCAGGTCAGACAGATCAATCCCCACTGCTAATGCCCGAAATGATGTCTGGGCTTTGACCGACTGATGAGCCTGCAGGGTTTGCATTTCCTCCAGATTTCGTGGAGGGCGTTCAAATTTGGATTGAGCAAATGGAGCGACCATTAATGCATTTCGACTTGATAATGTAATGTCATAGCGAGAAATCAGGTGATCACGTAATCCTGAAGCCGAGCAGAGTGGTCCAACCCGAAATGCGTCTCCTTCGGGGGGATAAATAGGAGACTGAATCTCAAAGAAAACGATATCCGGTCCGGGCCCGTTGACGATCGGTTCATGAAAATTGATCGCAAAACCTGGACGTTCGAGATAGTTTTCGTACAGAGATCGGGTGGCATATTGCTGAGAGCTGCGTCCTCCCGGATTTGTTAATCCCGTATTGAGTGCAGTGTCCCTGTCGAGGACGCTTTCCGGGCGTGATGGATACTCTTCGTCCCAGGCGATGACGGTCGCGTTGTCATCCGCGCGAAAATGGATCACGTCAATTCCGATCAGGTCCTGTACAGAGTAAGTATAAGGTTGACCACCTCGTTGGACTGTAACGCTTTTCAAATCGCGAACGACCTGTGTTCCGGGAACCGGTTCGGCTTCATAGCTAATAATTCTGTCTGGTAACCGGGACTGATAGCCTTTGGGGTTATAAGGAATCTGTTCCGAATGTAATGACATCTCCCCCGTTTGCACCGCCTGGCCTTCAGTGAGGGTCTGAACCTGTACGTCCTGTCCTGATGCCGTTCGAACGACTGCCGCCCCTTCGACGACCTGAACTTCCGACTTGCCTGATTCCGCCACATCAACAAAGAAACGGGTTCCCAGATCGATCACTTCTGATTTAGGCGTAATCACCTGAAACCCTTCTGCTCCTTCCGGTGCATATACAGAACAGGATCCAACCTGAAGGTTTAACCGTTCTGGCCCTTCAACTGAGAACAGGGCGGGGGCCTTCAATAATGTTGTGGCCCCTTTCGCAAACGTCAGTTCGACACGACCGCGTACCAGTGCAAATGTATGATTTTGAGGGAGAGCACTTTTTAGAGGGGGGACCAGTTCTCCGAAGAATTCTGCATCAGCGACTTGTGTCAGAAATACCTTTTCTTCAACAACAGGTTTTTGATCTACGGAATTCACTTTTTCTGTGAGCGGTTTCATAACCGTCGGAACAAAAACGGGATCGGTTGCTGCCAGTCGATTTGAGTTTTGACACAACAAGGACCAGGCAATGGGTGCCGTCATGGTCAGAAGCAACAGCACCAGTGGAAGAATTGTGTAATACCAGCGTTTCAGGAAACGCTTTCGAGAAGGGGATGTCACTGTGTGTGTTCTGGCAGCGGGTGGTCTGGCAGCGGGAATTTCTCCGGCCTCCGGGAGCCTGGTCAAGCGGCGGAGTTCCAGATGCAAATCGAGATAGACGCTGTATTCCTGCTGTGCCGTCGTTGATTCCGACAGAAGTTGTTGCAGGTGTGTGTGATCCGCCGGGGTGATTGTTTCATCCAGCAGTGCATCGACTAACTGATAGAACGAATCCGGCATGGGGCGTGAATTCATGGCATCACCTCTGCCGCCATTTTCTTTCGGATGCAGTCGAGAAGCTGTCGACGCAGGCGTCCGAGTTTGTTGTAAAGGGTTTGCAAGACCTGTCCGGTTGATTCCGCAAATTCTTTCAGGGTTTCACTTTCGCCGTAGGCAACATCGACTAGTTGTCGATCCGGTCGGGAGAGGTGTTCCAGGCAACTTGTCAGATGCTTCAGGGCATCCTGAGATGTTTCGAGTTCCGTAAGTCGGTAGTCGGAGAGTTGCGTGACCAGTTCAGAATTAAATGTCATGTGGCGATGATGTGACGAACGGAGAAAATTTCTCACCTCATAAAGAGCCACGCCACAGGCCCAGGAGAAAAAATTCCGTTCTGAATCAAACTCGGAAAATTTGCGCCACAGAACGAGACTGCATCGCTGAAAAACGTCCTCAGCGTCTGCGTGATTGGGGAGCAGCGCAAAGATGTAGCGAAACAACCGTTCCCGGTCGCGAGCAAACAGGCTCAGAAACTCTTCGTATTGCTGTTCGGAAGACACGAGCACAAACTTCCCGGAAGACACACAAACAAATGCGAATCACACGATTCTGAAGTAGAATCGTAAGCTGCTGATGCGACTTACCGGAAAATTGATGAAAAACTGATAAACTTTTCTCAGAAAAATGTCGCAAATCGATACACAAAAACTCGTTGCGACAAACACGAAGATTTCAGGAGTTTGAGACGGATGCGTCTGGACCGGTGCCGTTGGGGGAGCTGGCTTCCCGTAACTGGGCGGCCGGGATACCCACGACTGGGATTCCCGCCGTTTCCTGGGAAGTTGAAAATCCGGCAACTTCAGTCAATGGAGTGGCGTCATCTCTCAGGCGCAGCAGGAAATAGATCAGCGTCGTCGTCGTCCAGAAGTAGCTGAAGATGAAGGCGATCGGGATGGACCGAATGACGATTCCCCAGACCCAGATCGCCATTTGGGACATTTCGCTGGCATCGGCATTCGGGGAAAACATTCCCTGACCACCACGAAGAACGAAATATCCAGAAAGTGTTCCTCCGTCACCGGTTGCGACCGAGGCTTTTGTCAGGTCAACCGTCAGGGAGAGCAGCCCGTTGACCAGATAGAGCGCCGCCGATCCCGTCAACAACATGATGAGAACCAGAACCACCAGATACCAGAGTTGATTGAACAAATAACTGTACGCCCGACTCAGACCGTCGAAAGCGTCACTGGCATCTGCACTGATCGCCCCGACCATGAGTGGCCAGCCGACCGCGATCCCAATGACAATCAATGCCATTAATGCCCCGAAAATGACCGGGAGAATCCAAAGGACTCCGACCAGCGTGTCACCGACATACGGAACGCGGGCGACCCAGCCGGCAAGAAGATTGGGAATCCAACAGAATGCCAGTCCCGCCAGTGGAATCAGCGGGGCGCCGAGATAAGAAAAGCAATGCCGTACCGAATAACGGAAGCCCTGTCTGACAGAAAGTTCTCCACGACCTGCAAAGTCAACGGCGGCCATACGAGCAATGGCTCCTCCGAACAGACTGCAGATCAGAAGTCCCCAAAGAGTGGCTCCGCAGGCTCGAAACCAGGTCATCAGGTCGCCTGACGGAAATAGAAGTTCGCTGGCGGGTTGCATCATTTTCCGAACGGGCCAGAGAATGGCCGCTCCGTTGGAAAATGCGTAAAGGAATGAATTTCCTGGAGCATTGACCAGCCCCTGTGCGTTGAATGCGTGGGAGGAAATGATCATTCCTTCTTCCCACGGCATCCGGGAGGGATCTGGATCAATCCGATTCCTTATGAGTTCCCTGCTGGAATCCATCGTATCTGGCGGGAACATCAGAACGGTTCCCGCTCCCCAGAGAAAAACAGCGATCAGAGCCAGAAGCATTCTCCGGTAATCGATGGCCATGCGGAATGCACGGGTCATCCGAATTGCCGGAATCCAGTACTGCCACCGGACCGCAGGGGTGGTGAAGAACTGTTCTTCCAGTTCCAGATTGTTTGACTGTTGAGGCATATTGGCAAGAAGCCTTTCCTGGCACACGAGACCAGTCTGGTCTATCAGGTGCCCCGCGTGGCTGGACGTCATTTTTGATTTGCAAAACTGCGAGGGCTTCCGCTTTATTGAAGATGCCTCGGGAGGGGGAGGCTCCCGCCGAGCCGCAAACCATGGAAAACGTGACCTTCCATGCGGCTCAGCAGGAGCTTCGCCCTCCCAAAGAAATTACCCATCTTGAAACAAGCAAAAGCCTTGGCAAAACTAATCTTACCGCTTCATCTCTGTGATGGTTGGCTGTAAGATCTTGTGCAGTATAGCCAGTCAGACAGAGACTTCACAAATCGTGGCCCCTGTCCTCTTGAGAACCGCTCTGCTGAGTATGAATCGACGCCTGTATTCCCGCTGGAGACCCTGATGGCCTGGTTTCAACGACAGATGACACTTCCCATGTTTCGCCGGGGTTTTCATCTGATTACTCCGACTGTGGTGTCGAGCCTGCCGGAACTGTCGTCGCTGAAAGTGGGGTTATTGCATGTGTTTATCATGCATACGTCGGCGTCACTGACGATCAACGAGAACGCTGATCCCGATGTTCCGGTCGATCTGGAGTCCTCCTTCAATTCGATTGCTCCGGAGAGTTTTCCCTACATTCATACCTGTGAAGGACCTGACGATATGCCAGCCCATGTGAAGGCGTCGCTGCTGGGGAGTTCGGTTTCGATTCCTGTTGCCAACGGGAAGCTGATACTGGGAACCTGGCAGGGAATCTATTTGTGTGAACACCGCAACCACGGAGGACACCGTCGTCTGACACTCACTCTTCAGGGAGAAGAGTGAGACGAGTTGTCTGACTGGACCGTTTCCGGTTCTGTTCTGTAGTCTTTCAGTAGTTCCGAGTTTGCCTCAATGGAGAGATCAGTGGGTCGTGGGTAGGAAACAGCGGGTAGAAAACACAGGCCTTTTCCGGATTTTCCTGGCCCCTGAATCCATGCCCCCGTGCTCTCCATCACAAATAAACTTGGAAATACTGTCTTTCCTGTCGTATGGTCGCATTCACCTGACGGGCTCCCGACAATGATCCATTCGGCGGTCCACTCGGTCGTTGGATCGTTCGCAACCTGTTTGTATCGGTAAATTCAGCATGGGCGCATCACTTGTTTCACGTGCGTTGCGACAGTTGGATCGGGCCTTCTGGTGCCTGAGAGATCATCTGTCTGCGTTCGTCACGTTAGGGATGCCAACGCTGCTGGCGCTGATTTGCGAAACCCTGCTGGTCGTCTCATTCTGGCGGACTTTTGAGGCGGACAGTGGAATCACGTTTCTTTTTTTCGCACTCGTCGCGCCGGTTTGTCTTCTGTTCACGATCACATTTTTCCCGCTCCCTTGTGGTGTCTATACCTGGTTTCAGGCCATCGGGAATCCCAGGACGCCGGGCGAATGCCTGGCTTATTGTTTCTCACGAGCGAATCGACTTCTGCCCGTCATGCTGCGACTGACGTTCTCTTATTTTTTGTGGTTTTTATTTTTCGGACTTCCGATGCTGGTCTACTGGCCGAGAGGATGCCTGGCTCCCAGCGTGGCGTTGTTTGAAGAGGGACGAAAGGTATTTGTCCGTGCTCGCCGATTGTTGAAAGAGGATGTTGTCATTTATGCTCTCTCATCACTCTTTTTACTGTTGGGACTGGCCCTCGGCGGATTGATTCCCATTCCACGTCTGCTGCTGATGAGCGAAGTTCTGGAGAACGACTGGACACGATTTCTGAGCGAATGGATCTGGGTGTTTGAGATCACGACGGCGATACTGCTGATCTCCGGGATGGCGATCTGCTGGACAGTCGCCTTGACCTTTGTCTATCACGATATCCGTTTTCGTCGCGAAGGAGAGCGGATCCGCCAGAAGGTTCAGGTTCTCATGGATCGATATGCTCCCGCCGGAGGGGAAGCATGATGCATCCACAAGCAGAACTGGCACCATCTGCCCCCCTTGATCCTATTCTTTCTTTCAGTTTTCTGCTCCGATGTTTCCTGCTGTTTCTGATCGTCATCGTTCCGACGACAGCGGGAGTCGCGCAATCCCTGCGCCCCGGCAGCATCACTGACCAGGATGAACAGGCCAAGACGATTGCCGAAGATGTCTTTTCGGAAAATGACTACTGGTGGAAACGGACATCCACCGTCAAAACCCCGACGACATTACTGGGACGGATTTTCGACTGGTTGATCAATCACATCATTCAGCCCTTCTTTGACTGGCTCGGCGATCTGATGGAGTGGCTTTTCGATCGCCTGCTTCCAGATTCATTCGCAATGGGTGACTGGTCTGCGGGCGTGCCGTTTCTGTGGGGACTCATCTTCGTTGGTGCCGCGTTGCTGATCTGGTTCATCGTTCGACAATTTCGGTTCAAAACAGCAGAACCAGAACAGGAAGTCACGGAGTCCAGCCGTCCGGTGTCACTGCTTCAGGCAGATTTTCTGCTTCAGGACGCTCGTGATCGTTTGAAGAACCATGATGTTCGAGGAGCGTTGCGACAGGTTTTTCTCGCTCTGCTCGCGAGACTGCAGGACCTCGGACACCTCAAGTATGATCGATCCAAATCCAACCGCGAGTACCATCGTGAACTGCGAGGAAATCACAATCTGACTGGTCCCTTTCGTCTCATCTCGCAGGCTTTCGAACGCTGCTGGTATGGTGGCTACGACGTCACTGCCGGCGAAGTTGCGGAACTGATTCTCCGTTGCGAGCAAGTTGGAACCGAACATGAATGGCAACAGAGTCAGGAGCAACAATGACTCCTCCTCGAAAATCGACCTTCATTGTTCTCGGATGTCTGGCAGGATTGCTGTTGTTGGTCGCCGTAACCGGCAGCCAGTTTTCTCTGGGGAAGCACTCGAGTCTGACGTGCATCATTGAAGACACACGCACGGGGGGAGGGGCCGGTGTTTTTGCCTGGGCGAACCGCATGGGGATCGACGCAGTTCCGCTTCGAACACCACTCTGGGAAATTGGTGACGAACTCGAAGGCCAGGGACATTGCGTGATCACCGCGGGAGACCGTAACTGGGCTGCAGCGCACAGTTCCTCATTCCAGCAGGAGCATTGGAAACGGCTTCACGACTGGGTTGCCAGCGGCAACACCCTGATTGCGATCACCAACCGATCCAGTTCACTTCCATACCAGATGATTGAAGAATTCACCCAGTCCACGGATGCCGATAATCCTGTTGAATTGCGTAATGCAGCTCGAAACTCCAGCTTCTCCAAAGAGGAAGAGCTACGAATTCCGACCTGGTGGGGAGGAGAAATGGCGGTTCAGATGAAGTCGGGCTCTCTGGTGAACTATCCATCAGAACTTCGTCTCGCCGGAATTGGTGACAAGACAATCCTTGCGAAACGCCCGCTTGGGGAAGGGAATCTCTATCTCCTGATGGACGGGACTGCATGGACAAACGAGCGGTTCGATCAGGCGGATAATGCGGCAACACTCGCCCGAATTTTGAACGATTCGCTTTCTGAAAACGGTGTTCTGACGATTGACGAATATCGTCATGGCTATGGTCGAGTGGAGTCGTTTGTCACCTTTCTTGTCGCTCTTCCAGGGGCAGCTTCGTTCCTCTGGATGAGCCTGATCTGGGGACTTTTCTGGATGGTCAGCCGTATGAAGCGGCTCAGTCCGGTAGAACCCTTCATCGATGAACCACGTCGAACCGCGTTTGAATTTATCCAATCGATGGCTTCGCTCAACCAGCGGGCACGAGCGGCGCCGCTGGCTGTGAATGCTGTTGCACAACGAGTCCGTTATCTCCTGCACAAACGAGGACAGTTGACCGAAGCGAACATGGCATCGCTGGATCGTGCAACACAATCTGTAGCTTCCGAGCCCCGGCCAACGGTCCCGCGTGCAGAAATTCAAATCGTTAAAGAACTCATTCAGCTGAGAACCGCTAATTTAACAGGCACCGATCCGCTCGCGGAAACGGAATTTTGATCGTAGCGACAGGAAGGTCAAGTTATGGAATTCGCACAGGTTCGAGAACAGACAGAGAACTTGCGTACCGGGTTGCAGAAGGTGTTCTTCGGTCACTCCGGCGTGCTGGATCTCCTGCTGGCCACGGTTTACAGCGGTGGCCATGTCCTTCTTGAAGGGGTTCCCGGATTAGGAAAAACATTGCTGGCCAAATCGCTGGCGCGCCTACTGGGTGCGGATTTTCAGCGTGTTCAATTTACGCCGGACCTGATGCCCTCCGACATCCTGGGAACGGAAATCATTAATCTCCAGACACAGCAGTTTGAAGTCCGGCGGGGACCCGTCTTCACGACTATTCTTCTGGCCGATGAAATCAACCGGACGCCCCCGAAAACTCAGGCTGCGCTGCTGGAAGTGATGGAAGAACGGACTGTCACGCTGGCGGGGGTGACCCATTCATTGCCGTCGCTGTTCACTGTTCTGGCGACTCAAAATCCGGTGGAACTGGAAGGAACTTATTCGCTGCCGGAGGCCCAGGTCGACCGGTTCATGACAAAGATTCTCCTCACCTATCCCGCCCTGGAAGATGACCTGCAAATTCTTTCGGCTTACAACGACGGCGTGGATCTGCACCGTCGGGCCGTGGAGGAACTTACCCCGGTTACGACGCCGGACGCCTTTATCGCCTCTCGCAAACTGATTCAGCAGGTTCGTGTCGAACCGAATGTCCTGCGATATATCGCCGAGATTATTCGAGCGACCCGCAAACATCCTCAACTGCACCTTGGATCGAGTCCCCGTGGATCGATTCATCTGTTGATGCTCAGTAAAGTTCTGGCGGTCATGGACGGGCGGGATTACGTGACCCCCGACGACGTGAAATTCGGAGCCCCCGCTGTACTGCGTCATCGCGTGATCCTGACCCCCGAAGCGCAGGTGTCGTCACGAACCCCGGACCAGATCATCGCCGACGTTCTCAGAGGAACTGAGGTCCCGCGATAACAATGAATTTAATGAAAGAAGAAGGAGAAGAGGCTCACGCAAAGGCGATAAGGCGCAAAGAAATAAATATAATGTCGCTTTTATAGTCATTTTTTAATGATAATTTTTCTGTTATGAAACCACGAATCTTACGAATTACACGAATAAATATAATATAAAATCTCCGAAACAGGCCCGTCGATAATCGAAGGAAAGGCCAATTTGATCTGAAATCTCTCGACCGGTTCCTGAATCCAAAGTAATGAGCTTAATATAGAACATCAAACAAAAAACTTTGCGCCTTAGCGCCTTTGCGTGAGTCTCCTCCCCCTTTTACAAAAGTGTGACAACGTCTCTAAAAGAGTTTTAATTGTTTGCCTGGAAAAGACGGGGATTGGAACTGGCTTGAATCGAGTTTGGGTAAGTTGCCAAATCCGAGTTTCAGCCTGACGACCTGAAATATGGAGGCGATCTGGCTGGCGATTGCTCCGGTGCCTGCCATGCGTTTTCCCCACGTGGCGTCATTGAACTTTCCACCCCGGGTTTGCTGAATGAGACCTTCAATCTTCCCGGCTTTCAGCGGTTGAGTCCGTTCCAGCCATTCACGAAAGACCGGTTCCACCGTGAGCGGGAGTCGAAGCAAGGTGTATCGAGCATCTCCGGCACCGGCCTCTTTCGCGGCTTTCATGATCTCTGGAGCCTGATGATCGTTCAGTCCGGGAATAAGAGGAGCAACCATCACACGTACCGGCACTCCGGCATCGGCCAGTGTTTTGACCCCGCGAAGTCGAGCGGATGGAATGCTTGTGCGAGGTTCCATCACCCGGGCCAGTTCCGTATCCAGTGTCGTGATCGATAAATTCACCTGGACCAGATTCCGTGAGGCCATCTCCTGCAGCAGATCAAGGTCTCTCACGACAAGTGCATTCTTGGTGATGATGCTGATCGGTTGATTACATTCATTCGCCACTTCAAGACACTGGCGGGTCAGCCGGAACTGACGTTCGGCGGGTTGGTAGCAGTCAGTGACTCCGCAAAAAATAATCGGTTCGCAGACCCAGTTCTCGCGGGCGAGGAACTCACGCAGCAGTTTCGGAGCATCCGGTTTGACAAAGATCTTCGTTTCGAAATCAAGACCGGCGTTCAGCCCCAGATATTCGTGTGTATTTCTGGCGTAGCAATAAGGGCACGCATGAGCACATCCCCGATACGGATTCACGCTGTACCGAAACGGAATGTCCGGGGAGTCATTCTCGGAGACAATGCTTTTTGAGGAATCGGTCAGGTACTGAATCTTTCGATCGGTACGTTCCTTCAGATATTCATCGTCCCATTCCAGATGTTCCAAATCGGCTTCCGTATGGATTCGATCAAAGCGATTGGGTGGGTCAAGATTCGATCCGTGTCTCATGGGGGCTCCTTCTTGAAGCATGTTCTTTTGTTCACTATCGCGTGGCAACCCTGAACGACAAAAAAAACGCCCTCTTGTGAAAAGAGGGCGTTGCGTTTGAACAGATTGTCATCACCAGTCAGATCGCTCTATTTGCATGGAGCACAAGGAGCAACGGCTCCGTTCTGGACGGGGACTTCTTCGGTAATGGTTTTTGCAACCATCTTGCAGACGGTGACGTCGACTGTTTTTTCGACCTGAACCGGAACCTGAACGGTGTAGGTCTCGGTCTTGTCTTCGGTGACGGTGTCATAAACAGTGACTTCGTAGCTTTCTTCCCGGGTTTTCGGGACGGCGACGGTGTAGGTCACGGTTTTAGTTTTTTCGGTCGGAACCAGTCTGTTCACGTTGTATTTGTGAACGCGGGTTTCCGGCTTGCAGACAGTCACGTCGTATTCAAAGTTCTCTTCGCGAGAAACCTGCCTGCAGACCTTCTGAACCGAAGTCCGGGTTTCTGGTTTGCAGACGGTCACGTCATATTCGAAGTTTTCTTCACGAGCCACTCGCTTGCAGACCTTCTGGGTGACCTGACGGGTTTCCGGTTTGAAGACGGTCACTTCGTATTCGAAGTTTTCCTGACGAGGGACCTGCTTGCAGACCTTCTTCGTAACCTGGCGAACTTCTGGCCGACAAACGGTGACGGTGTAGGTGACCGGTTCATCAACACAGACGGGTTTGCGGACAGTCACAGTTCGGGTCTCTGTGACCGGTTTGCAGACCGTGACAACAGACTGAACGGTTTCGTGTCGAACAACAGGCTTACAAACGGTGACGGGAACCTGTTCCTGAACGATGTTCGGCTGCCAGGTTTTCACGCATTTGGGCAGGCAGGGATTACAGGGATCCACAACCTGCTGAGTCACCCAGTTGCCGGCGTCTTTGCAGACGGTTCGTGTGACGACAGACTGCTCGACCGACCAGACGGGGCGCTGAAAGGAGCGAACTTCCTGTGTCGGAACGAGGCGGGTGCAGGTCTGATCGACTTGCTGTTCAACCAGTTTCATGACCCTGCGAACCCCTTGTCGTTGTTCCTGATGGGGAACCTGAACGGTGACGTTATAGGTCACATCTTCCCAGACTGAATCGTAAACAGTACGACTTCCGGTCCGCTTTTCACGATGGGGAACCTGAACGGTGACATCACGGCTCACGTCTTCCCAGACGGTGTCATAAACAGTACGGCTGCCGGTTCGCTTTTCTGACTGAGGAACCAGCACGGTGTATTCACGGCTCACATCTTCCCAGACGGTGTCGTAGACGGTGCGTGTGCCGGTTTTCTTTTCAATGTGAGGAACGAGAACCGTGTACTCGGATGATTTCTCTTCGGTCACCTGTTCACAAACAGTGTACTTGATCTCTTTTTCACGAGTTTCGTTTTCGTAATAAGTGACTGTTCGGGTTCGGGTGTCCTTACGGGGAACCTGACGAGAGACCTTATAAGTGCGCGTCCGTTCCTGAGTTTGCCATTCCGTCGTGGTGATGGTCCGCTGCTCGACCACCTGTTCCGGAACGTAGATCGTTCGTTCGACCGTCCGTGTTTCTGGAACCGGAGCCGGTTGAGCGGCAACGGCAGGGACCTCGTCACAGGCCGTTTCCAACTGAACAACAGGTGCTGCACACGAGTAACGGTACATCCGGCGATGGCGACCATGATCCCCTGCATCTGCCACAGACAACCCGGAGACGGTCAGCATGGTGACAACCGTCGGCATCAGAACCCCAAATCGTTTCATCTCTTGATCCTCTCCAACGGTTTCTTATCTGAACATGAAGCAAACGTTTTTCCAGTAAAATTACTGGTGCCCGCACGTCCGCTTCGCCGCATAATTTTTGAGATCTGCTCTGAATTCCAATTTCAGCCCACGAGGGGGCATCGCGTCATTTCAAAGGAACGAACACAACAGACGGCATTTCCCACTCAGAAACCTCCGGCCTGGAGAACTTGAATTCGCGCAATACCGGAAATTTAGAAAAAATAGTCACAATGCGTCGTTTCAGTTAAATTAAAGTGCGTCGGGAGCAGTGGCAAGTGTCAAAATGGAGAATATTTCCAAGCTGGGGGTAAAAGACTCAAGATCGAGAAAAGGGAAACCGAGAGGAGCAGAACTTCGGTGAGTTCGGAAGCGGTTTCGAGCTGTTTGTTATATGATGGTCGCGACGCAGCATGATTTTCGTTGAGGTTCAGGGGAGAGGTTATCCCTCATTCCAAGAGACAAACGATTGCTGCAAAATGCTCGATTGAACGCCTGCTCGGGAGAGGAATGTGATCCGCCAAGTCGTATTGGGAGTGGTTGTTGTTCTGTTCGGAACCACGAACGGGGTGTGCCTGGCCGATGACATCACGGTTCTTGATCCCCCACAACGTCTGCTGGTGATCGTTGAGGAAGCCCGGGCGATGGCGGGGAACAAACCGGTAGAATCCATTCCACAAGGGACGATTCTGACGGTCACCCGGGCCAACGGAAACTGGCGTTTCACCCCCGATTTCAAAGGCTGGGTCCACGTGAAGGAAGCGATTCCACTTGATCGGGCCATCACCGAAATGAATGCCAAGCTCGAAGTGGAAGAAAACGCTGCCCATTATCAGCTTCGTGGAATCGCATTGATGATTCTTGAAGAATGGGAAGTGGCCGCACAAGATTTCGAGATGGCCTATGAGTTAGGGGAGAGTTCCACCAATCTGCACTATAACCTCGGCATCTGTTACGAACGGATGGGGGAACAGGCTGCGGCGCTGGAAGAATTCGATTCCATCCTCAAGGCCTATCCAGAGGAAGTCCCCAGCCTGATGGCGCGGGGAAACCTGTTATTGCAGATGAAGCAGATTGCCGCCGGACTCCGTGACATTGACAAAGCCATCGAATTAAAGCCGAATGCAGACGATGCCCACAATTCTCGTGGAATTGCCCTTCGAATGCAGGGAAAATATGCGGAGGCCATCAAGGCGTACGACAAGGCATTGGAAATCAATCCACAACGGGCCGATTCCATCTGCAATCGGGGCTATGCCAGAAAACAACTCGGAGATCAGGCGGGAGCGTTGAAAGATTACGAGGCGGCCTATGAACTGGCTCCCGCGTCCAATTCCATCCGGAATGATCTGGCCTGGCTTCTGGTCACCTCACCGGACACCGCAATTCGGGATCCCAGGCGAGGGGTTGAGTTGAGTGAAGCGGTTTCAAAGTCGACGGGAAACCAGGACGCCGATTTCCTGGATACACTTGCTGCCGCATATGCCGCAAATGGCCGGTTTCCCGCTGCAATCGAAACGGTCAAGCTTGCGATTTCGCTGATCAAGCAGGATGCAGACGCCTCTCTCATGCGTGAGCGTCTGAAGCTTTACGAGGCGGAAAAGCCGTTTGTTGACAGCATCGACTCCACTCCCAAGTAAGATCTTTCGAAGCGATCGGCTTTATGGACTTCCCACCTGAGACTGAGTGCGGAAATTCCGGCCGCGATTGATCAGGTTTTGTTCCTCATCAATGGGAACGATGCGTGGCTGCATGATGTACGTGAAATCATGCCGGTCGGTGACTCGAAACAACATGAAATGATTCGTCACAAAATCCAACGGCACCTTCTGATAGAACGGTCGACGCACCGGTTGTTGAACGGTGAGCGTCTCAAAACCGGGGTGCGATAAGGTGAATTCACGGGTTCCATAATACGTGAAATCCATGGAGACCGGTGTCACGCCGATTCGCTTTCCGTCCACTTCCACCAGTGCACCGGGGGGATCAGAACGAACCGTCATCCGGCGACTGACGCATCCGGTCAGGTTGACCAGCGTCCCGCACCAGAGCAGGTAACAGAGCAATCGAAAAGACCGATCCATCAAATTGGGAATTTTGATCATTGGGGACATGGAAGCCGAAGAGCCGGAAGTCTAGTCCGAATTCCAGATTTCGGCCAAGAGGACTTTCCCACCATTGCCCTTTGAAGGGGCGCATTCCGCAATTTCCGCGTTGGCTTTGGATTTGCGATGCTGTTGGGCATGTGAAATCGCGGGAATTTCTGGAATCTGGATGGGGTTTGGGGGAATAGGTCGTGATGATTCGTAGGGTGCATGAAGCACGAAGAAATCAGGAGAATGGTGCATTTCGCAACTCCCGCTCCAAAAACAGAGTGTGATTTCCATGAAGGAGCTGTTTCGTGCGTAATGCACCACCACGTCAGAAGTTGCTACATGCACCCTACCGAAAGTATGAATAATCCAGAATAGGTCGTGGATGACCGGTTGCGACAGTCGCCAGGTTTTTGGGCTGATGTCTATCTGCGGCGGGATCACCGACGGTAAACTTCTCACCGGCCGGTTGACCGGGAACTCCCCCAGACCAGGATTGCCCCTACGCAAGGTCCATATGAAACGCATCCGCATCATTCACAGGACAGAATACTTCTACAGCCAGCCGGTCACGTTCGGTCCGCACCGTGCCCTGCTGCGCCCCCGCGAGGGGCACGAAGTCCATATTGCCGGTTCGCGTCTGGAGATCGAGCCGGCAGCAGAGATCCGCTGGCTGCGCGACATTGAAGGGAACTCGGTTGCCATCCTGACCTTCAATGAGCCGTCGGACCGGTTGCGCCTGTTTGCCGAGATGGATGTCGATCTGTGCGATGACAACCCCATCGAATGCCTCATCTCCCCTCAGGCGCGGTTGTACCCGTTTCAATATGATCCCAACGAACAGGTCGAGTTGCTTTCCTACCGCCTCCCCAGCTATCCATATGACGGTCCGGCACTGCACGACTGGTTGTTGAACCTGTATCGGCCGGGACAGGTGGTCGAAACGTTTGAATTGCTGAACCGGCTGAACACGCAAATCTTCGAATTCCTGCAATACTCCCCCCGCGACGACCACGGAGTCCAGTTACCCCATGAAACACTTGAGCGGGGTATCGGTTCGTGCCGGGACTATGCCGTGCTGATGATGGAGGCTGCCCGTTACTGGGGGTTCGGCGCACGGTTCGTTACCGGCTACATCCAGATGGCCGAAGGACAGCATGGAGCGACTCATGCCTGGACCGAGGTCTACCTGCCGGGAGCCGGTTGGCGGGGTTTCGATCCGACCAACAATAAACTGGTCGGCAGCGAACACATTTCGGTCGCAGTCGCGCGGGAGCAGGAAAAGGCTGCTCCACTGTCGGGAAGCTGGGAAGGCCCGGCAGGTTCGTTCGAGCGGATGGAAGTCTCCGTGCAGGTCATCGCAATGTCGCCGGCAGCCACCCAGACAAGCAGGTGTGCCTCTGAAAAAAACGACGTCGATAACCATCTCCCTTGCTCTTGAGCCAGGGACAGGTGCCTTTCTGAAATTCGCTTCTCCCCCCAAGTGCTTCCGGCTGTGTAGTGAAGAGACTTCACTCGGGAGAGTTGGTATTCTTTCCCACATGTTGGAACCACGGGGGATCGAGGTGTTGCCTGCCTGAGGACTGTGTGGGGATTCCGCCAGCCTGGGGGCCGTGAACTGCACAGAGATGGACAGCTTCAAACGGATGGGATCGGAACGGGTCAGCGGACCTGGAGAAACAGGCGGTCTATGAATATCACAAGTTGCGGTCAGACAAAGCAGAGATGGCACCGATGGGGGGGGCTGCTGTGCCTGCTCCTGGCAGGGGGATGCACTCCCACCGCGACGAAGACTTCTGAGTCGTCGCGGCCGGTCAAGACGATGGTCGTGTCGACAGGAGAAAATGTCCGCATCCGTTCGTTTCCGGGAAGAGTGGATGCGTCAAGACGGGTCGAACTGGCGTTTCAGGTTCCCGGACTGCTCGTTGAACTCCCGGTGACGGAAGGACAGCGCGTCGCAAAGGGGGAGGTCATCGGCCGGTTGCGACAGACAGAGTTCGAGGCGCGACTGGAAACGCTTCAGGGAGAACTTGATCAGGCTCGCGCGGAATTGATCGCGCTGCAGCGCGGGGAGCGCGAAGAAGAACGACTGCGACGCGATGCCCAGTTGCGGGCTGCGGAAGCACGGCTGGTCAATACCCGCAGCGACCATGAACGGCAGTCCCGGTTGTATCAGCAGGGGGCGGCGACCCGTACCGCGTTTGAAAATGCCGAAACCGCGTATCGCGTGGCACAGGAAGATCATCAGTCCGCGTTGCAACTGGTCGCCAAGGGGACCAGTGGACGTGAAGAAGACATTCAAGCTCGAGAGGCCCGGGTGCGAGCGCTGGAGGCGCGCGTCGTCGAGGCAAGCCTCCATTTGCAGGATAGCACCTTGCGAGCACCGTATGACGGCGTGATCGCGCAGAGATTCGTCGAGCAAGGACAGAATGTGCAGGCAAAGGAGGCGGTGGTTCGCTTTCAGGACGTCGACGAAATCGAGATCGTCATGGACGTTCCCGAGTCGGTCATGACAGCTGACGTCCAACTGGCCGACATCCTGCAAATGACCGCAGAGATCAGCGGTGCTCCGGGGTTACGGTTCCCTGTTCGGCTTGGGGAGATTGCACAGGTGGCCGATCCGACGACGCAGACCTTCGCCGTACGAGTGGCGATGGAGGCTCCTGACGGAGTCCGCGTACTGCCGGGCATGACCGCCAACGTCTCCATGACGTACCGTCGGGCACAGGTCCTGGGGTATGGGATACAGGTTCCCGTCACGGCTGTGATGAAATCGTCCGATGGCGAACAGGTGGCATGGGTCCTGCAATCCGACGACACGGTCACCCGGCGTCCGGTCCAATTGCGATCAGTGACCGGTTCTTCCGTGGAGGTCGTTGACGGACTGTCTCCCGGCGATCGCGTGGTGGTCGCGGGAGTCAAGTTCCTGCGAGAAGGGATGCCTGTGCGAGACCTCGGAGACGCTCTCGGCAGCACAGCCGGAGGCAACCAACCATGAATTCCGGCTCATTGAATCCAGGCGTACTCTCCGTTCAGAACAACCGGATCATCTTCGTTGCGATGGTCTTCGTTCTGATCGGCGGCATCATTGCTTATCACGAACTGGGACGACTGGAAGACCCGGAGTTCACGATCAAGGAAGCGCTGATCGTCACCACTTATCCGGGAGCCAGTGCCGAGGAGGTGGCGCTCGAGGTCACCAATCCAATCGAAAGTGCCTGCCAGCAATTGGGCCAATTGGAGCGGGTCGAGTCGGAATCCACCCGCGGTCGCTCGGTCGTCAAGGCCGTAATCCGCGACCGCTACGACCGGCACCGAATTCCACAGGTCTGGGACGAGCTGCGACGGAAGATCAACGATGTCCAGCCGCAGTTGCCGCCGTCCGTCCGTGGACGTTCGATCATTGTCGACGACTTCGGTGATGTGTACGGAATCTTTCTGGCGGTGACCGGTGAAGGATTCACCCTTCCCGAACTCCGGCGATACACCGAATTTCTCCGCCGCGAGTTGTTGCTGGTCGACAACGTACAGAAGGTCGAACTGTTCGGCGAACAGCAGGAGCAGGTGTTTCTTGAGATTTCACGGCAGCGACTGGCTCAGTTGGGGATCCACGAAGAGCAGATCTACAGTCTTTTGCAGGCACAGAATATCGCGGCCGACGGGGGGCGCATCCGGGTCGGCGTGGAGCATCCAGCCCTCGATCCGGATGGAGGATTCCATTCCCCATATGACATGCTGGACATCGTCATCGGCTCGGACCGCACCGGACGCCAGTTGACGCTGCGAGACGTCGCGGAAGTGGAACGGGGTTATGCCGACCCGCCTCGGCGCATCCTGCGGTACGACGGCAAACCTGCGATCGGGATCGGCATTTCGACCGTGCAAGGGGGGAATGTCGTCCGGATGGGAGAAGGAGTACGGCGGACACTGGCGGCGCTCAAGCCCGACCAGCCGCTGGGAATCGAGATCGGGGAGATCAACTTTCAGCCTGAGGGAGTAACAGAGTCGGTAAACGAGTTCGTGTTCAACCTCGCCAAGGCGGTGTCGATCGTGTTCATCGTGCTGCTGCTGACGATGGGCCGCAAAACCGGTTTCATTATCGGACTGGTGTTGTTCCTGACAATCCTCGCCACGTTTCTGGCGATGTTTCTGAAGGGAGATCTGCTGATGGAGCGGATCTCGCTGGGAGCACTGATCATCGCCCTGTGTATGTTGACGGACAATGCGATTATCGTCATCGAGGGGGTGAAGGTCCGGATTGAGGCCGGAGAAAACAAGCTCGAAGTCGTCCGGGACGTCGTCGCCGAAAACCAGTGGCCACTCTTTGGAGCAACGGCGATCGGCGTGCTGGCGTTCGCCGCTATCGGACTCTCGGAAGACAGTACAGGAGAGTACTGTAATTCACTGTTCTGGGTGATTCTGATCGCGCTCAGTCTGAGCTGGGTCTCGTCGATCACCATCACGCCGCTCCTCGGTGCGATGTTCTTCAAGCCGACACAGAACAAAACAAACGACGGCGCAGCGGAAGATCCCTACCGGCGCGGCGTGTTTCTCTACTATCGAAACCTGCTCACGCTGGCGCTCCGGTATCGATGGGGTGTCGTTCTGGGGTCGGTCGTGGCATTCGTGTTGTCGTTGTACGGGTTCACCTTCGTCCAACAAAGTTTCTTTCCCCTGGCGACCCGGCCGCAGTTCATGGTCGACGTCTTTCTGCCTGCCGCCACGCACATCCGCGAGACAGAGGCATTCACGGCAGAGATGGAAGAGTTCATCCGGTCACAACCGGGCGTTGCGCATGTGGCGTCGTTCGTCGGGGGGGGTGGACTGCGCTTCCTGCTGGTCTACTCTCCGGAGTCGGAGAACCGCGCGTATGTGCAGTTTCTTGTCGAAGTGGACGGTTCCGCAAACAGCGACGCCATTCTCGATACCATTCAGAAGACTCTCGATGAACAGTATCCAAACGCCAATACCGTCGCGAGGAAGTTTCTACTCGGTCCGGGAGCCGGAGGACGCATTCAGGCCCGATTCCAAGGTCCGGATCCACTGCGTCTGCGACAGATCGCCGATCAGGCCAAGGAGATCCTGGACGCTGACGGCGGAGCCAAGGGGGTGCGGCATAACTGGCGGGATTTTGAAATGGTCGTCCGACCGATCCTGCTGGAATCACAGGCTCGTCGCAACGGCATCACCCGCGCGGACGTCGCGCAGGTACTGCAGACGAGTTTCGAAGGACGCGTGGTTGGCTTCTATCGCGAACCGGGAGACTCGGGGACAGGGGCCGGCACTTACCCGCAGGAAACACGCCTGCTGCCGATCATCGCCCGTCCTCCGCTGTCGGAGCGCAGTGACGTCTCCAACATCAACAGCCTGCAGATCTGGAGTCCGGTTGCGGAGCGGATGATACCGCTCAGCCAGGTGATGTCCGGCGTCGAATCAGGTTGGGAGGACTCGGTGGTCGTTCGCCGAGACCGCTTCCCGACGATCACCGTTCATGCCGATCCACGTACTGGTCTCCCCAGTCAACTCTTCAGCCGCGTCCGGGAGCAGATCGAAGCCCTCGAACTCCCGCCAGGTTACTCACTGGAATGGGGAGGCGAGTACGAAGACTCCCGCGACGCCCGTCGGGCGCTGGCCCTGCCGCTCCCTTATTTTCTGGCGCTGATGGTGTTTATCGTGGTCTGCCTGTTCAACTCGCTGCGGATCACGCTGCTGATCTGGCTGATCATGCCGCTGGCGATCATCGGCGTCACGACCGGCCTGCTGCTGACCGGAAAGCCGTTCGGCTTTATGGCCCTGCTGGGAGTGTTGAGCCTGGGAGGAGAACTGATCAAGAATCAGATTGTCGTCTTAAGCAAGGTGCTCACCGAACGGGCGAAAGGAAAGCCGGCCTACGAAGCAATTCTGGACGGCGGCACAGCCAAGATGCGTCCAGTCTGTATGGTGGTGTTTACGACGGTGCTGGGAATGATTCCGCTGCTGAAAGACCCATTCTTCGGGGCGATGGCGGTGTGCATCATGTTCGGACTGTCGTTCGCGGCCGTCCTGTCGCTGATCGTGACTCCGGTCCTGTACGCGATCTTGTACAACATCCACGAACCGCAAGAGGGGAGCGTGGCCGAATCGTAGGACAAGGACTCCTCAGGGCTTTTGCCAGTTACAAGATGGGCGATCTCTGGGAGGGCGAAGCTCCTGCTGAGCCGCATGGAAGATGACGCTTTCTATGGTTTGCGGCTCGGCAGGAGCCTCGCCCTCCCGAGCGATTTTCAATAAAGCGAAAGACCTGAAGGACTCCAGGAACCTGCTGGCAGATCATATGAAAACTCAGTACTACACCGCATCCAGCCTGGACGGGTTCATTGCCGACAGTGAAAACAGTCTCGATTGGCTGTTTCAGTTTGATGATGGTCCCGGCGAAGACTATGCCGAATTCATCGCGGCAGTCGGGGCAATTGCAATGGGAGCGACAACCTATGAGTGGCTTCTCGAACACGAGATCCGACCAGGAACCGATCAGCAGAAGCCCTGGCCATACACCCAGCCGTCATGGATTTTTACATCTCGTGAACTTCCCAGGATTCCTGATGCGGACATCCGGTTCGTTCGTGGTGACGTTCTTCCGGTATACGAAGCCATGGCAGCCGAGACGGAAGGGAAGAATCTCTGGATTGTCGGAGGAGGGGAACTGGTTGGACAATTCCACGATCGAGGACTGCTTGATGAGATCATCGTGACCATCGCGTCCGTCACACTTGGAGGTGGGGCACCTCTGCTTCCCCGAAGAATTGTCTCTCCTCCACTCCGGCTGATCTCGGTAAGGCAAATCGGAGCAGACTTCGCACAGCTGATTTATGCAGTGCAGAAACCTGATGTTCCAGGCTTTCAGTAGGTCTTGTTTGTCGGCCAATGCTCGCGCGCTTCGTCATGTCGACTGGACTGTCGAAATCCCAGAGGGGTTTGTCCGACTTCCTTTTTGAAAGCAAAACAAAGTTGTGCCGGTCCGCAGAATCCTGAAGACTGAGCAATCTGCTCGACCGTTTGTTCCGTCGCAATCAGAAGTTGTTTCACCCGATCCAGTTTGATTCTGCGGATCTCGTCCGCAGGAGTACGGCCGAGAATCTTCTGGAATCGTTGTTCCAGAGAACGCCGGGAGACAGAGCTCATCCGAAGAATATCCCCGACTTGAATTCCAGTATGAGCTCGTTCCCGAATGAATCTCAGCGCTGCATGAAAAACCGGATCATCGACAGCCAGCATTTCTGATGACTGCTGTTCAATCACATATAACGGCGGAATGAACTCCGTCGTCAACGGCGGCTCCTCTCCTCTCAATAACGTCTCGAGAACACGGACACTCGCCATCCCGATACGCTCACTTGCCAGAACGATACTGGAGAGCAGCGGGTCAGAAACGTTGCAAAGAAGATCATCGGTGTCCCCGGCGAGAATGGCGATTTCTTCCGGTACAAGAAACCCGGCCGCGTTACAGATTTCCGTCAACTGAATTCCGGGATGTGGGTCGGCAGCGAAGATCGCAAGCGGTCGTGGCGCGTTCTCCAACCAGACCTGCGTCTGCTCCTGTAAGGAATGCCAGCCGCGTCTGGACGACGGGATTCGGAAAATTTCACAGGGAAATCCTGCTGAAGTCACCACGTCATGAAACAACCGACCGCGATGATCCGAATATCTCAGGCTGGGAGGTCCATAATAGGCAAAGTGACGAAATCCCCGATCGCGGAAGTGTTCAAACGCCATCTCTGCCCGTCTTCGGTCGTCGGTTTGCACACGGTACCAGCCGGGACGGGTTTTCTCCCAGGATGAGACATTGACCGTCGGGAGTTCCAGCGAACAGACATGATCGGCGGTCTTATCGTCTCGAATGGCTCCAATCAATCCATCCCCTGTCCAGCTTCGCGGCACGCGTAATCGCCATTGATCGTCACGAGGAGCAATGAGCAAATCCCACGGGAGAAGATGACGAACTGCCGAAGAGATTCCCCTGATAATCCCCCGTCCCCAGCTATCGCCGGGATCGATGAGCACAACGATTCGCTTGCGGTTGAATCTCTCGGAAGAACGAGTCGTCGGCATGGCCATCAATCTCTGAAACGTACAGGATCGCGTTGCGCATCTTCGATATCAGAATGCGCGTTTTCGAATTGTATGCCAAGTTGAAATTGGTAGATTTAATAAACAATTGAGGAATTTCGCATGTGCTTCTGCGGTTGTCTCTCACACATTGATTCTCTTCCTGGTCCGTTCGGACCAGCAATCCGCGATCCCTTCATCAAGTGAGGTTCTGATGTATCACTCTCCGATTCGCAAAACCGGATTTACATTGATTGAACTGCTGGTTGTCATTGCCATCATCGCCATTCTGGTGGCTCTGCTGCTCCCCGCGGTGCAACAGGCACGTGAGGCAGCAAGACGAAGCCAATGCAAGAATAACCTGAAACAGCTTGGACTCGCGCTGCATAACTATCATGACACCCATCGTGTGTTCTGCCCTGGGGCCGTGGCAACGGTGTCCACAACCGGTACTAATTGGTGCGATGGGCCCAACTTCAGAACTGGCCGTGCCCCTTGGACAATTTTGTTACTTCCCTATCTGGAACAAGCTATCAGGTATCAGGAATTTAACTTCAATCAAAATTTCACATTGTTTGCAAGCACAGATCCGGCAACCACAACATATCACGGAAGCACGCAAAATCACGCCGCCTGGCAGAAAGCAGCGATCCCGACATACAAGTGTCCTTCGGATACGTTAGCCGGCGCTGAACCCGTGACGCTCAGCTATCGTGGTGTTCAAGGAGGAGGAACTTATGATTGCGGAAATGCAAACCGGCGTTACTTTGTGAATGGATTACTCTATGTGAACTCGAAAATTAGCTTTAGAGATGTCATTGATGGCACATCCCAGACTTTTCTAGTCGGCGAAAGTCACTACAGTTCGACACCTGCTAATAGTATCAACGGATTCTATGGCGGCTGGGCGTCAATTCCCAGTCTCAATGCGAGCACTGGTTACCGCCTCGCAAACATGGCAGCTGCGTTTGGAGGCATCAACTCGGCTCCAATCAATCCGCTCACAACTGATCCCCGTGATTACCAATCGCACCACTTTGGCAGCTTCCACACGGGGGGGTGTCACTTTCTGGTGGCAGATGGATCGGTCCATTTTTTGAGTGAAAATATGGATAATGCCACATTCAATTCTCTCGGAATCCGTGACGATAGCAAACCACTCTCCGGATTAGGATTCTGATCGATGGATAAATGTCCTCTCAAATATCCAGGCTTTCCAGAGCACTGTCAATCAAGTCGTCGGTCGTAGGCACGCCTCCAGCAAGATGACTGCCGATCCTCGTTTAAGGATACACGATGAAGAGGATGTTGAATATTTTGAGACTGCTGGCGATTCCACTGTCGCTTCTAACCAGCGTCGGTTGCTTACAAAAAACAGGCGATCTCGTCCGGTTTCCAATTGATGGCACTGTCACTTTTGGTGGCCAACCTGTCCGCTATGGGACCATTATGTTGAAGCCAGATCCAGAGAAAGGAAACAAAGGACCGGCATCGTCGGCGATCATCGAGAATGCAAAATTCAGTATTCCAACCAGCCGGGGAGTAGTCGGAGGATCATATATTGCTCAGATCACCGGCTACGATGATTCCGCCATGACGCCAGACAATCACCTGAGCGAACAAGCCAAACCCTTGTTTTCCAACCATGAAATTTCCGTTGAACTTCCAGACGGGAAGTCAACGCAAGTCTTTAACATCCCCAGCCTGAAACGGTAAGGAACGATCAGATGACGAATTCCCGAAAGGCAATTCATCCGATGCTAATCGCGTTTCAGATATATTCAAACATATCCTCTTGTTTACACAGCATTTCTCGCTGGAAGTTGTCATTTCTTGTCGTGATCGTCTTTTCAGCAGAATGCAGGATAGAGGCCGCAAATTTTGTTATAGAAAACGCTGCTATTTATGACGGCTCTGGATCACATCCGATTCAAGGCCATGTCGCAGTCGAAGACGGAAAGATCATCTCCGTTGGTGAGGGAGTTGGACCGGATGCAGAATGGCGTATTGACGGTTCAGGCCTTGTTGTTTCTCCTGGATTTATTGATCTGCATACACATAGTGATTCCGGAATTGTCTCTTCAGACACACGCAGTGCCGTGAACTATCTATTGCAGGGATGCACCACTTCCGTCACCGGCAATTGCGGCATGGGACCGATTGATGTCAAGAAATTTTATGATGACGTCGATTCTGTCGGGGCAGGCACGAACGTTGCGCATCTGCTGCCACAAGGGACACTTCGCTTACAGGTGGTCGGCAATGCAGACCGTCAGGCAACCAGCACCGAACTCGCTGAGATGAAGCGACTGGTTCAACTGGGAATGAAACAAGGCGCCTGGGGAATGTCAACAGGATTGATCTACACCCCCAGCACCTATGCGAACACGACGGAATTAATTGAGATCGCGAAGGAAATCGCAATCGAGAACGGAATCTACGCAAGCCATATTCGTGGTGAAGAAGGAGGACTGGTCGACTCAATACGGGAAGCAATTCAAATCGGTCAGGAAGCTGGATTACCTGTTCATATTTCACATTTGAAAGTCAAAGGAACGCCGAATTGGGGAACATTGCGACTGGCAATTGATCTGATCGAACAGGCTCGATCATCAGGTACCAGAGTGACAGCCGATCAGTATCCCTATACCGCTGCAAGCACGTCACTGGCGGCCACGGTTTTCCTTCCCTGGGCTCTGTCAGGTGGAATTGAGCAATTAAATAAACGCTTGGATGATCCTTTAATCGGAACACAGATTCGCGCAGAGGTTTCAAATAGTCTGAGTGTGAAGGAACAGGGAAAACAAATTGTCATTGCACAATATCAAAAGCGTCCTCAATGGGTTGGAAAACATCTTAAGGAGATTGCCGATAAGGAGCAGACCACTCCCCTTAAAATCGTAGAAGAGATCATGCGTAACGGAGGGGCTCAAATTGTCAATTTCGCAATGAGCGAGGAAGATGTCAGGTTGGCCATGACCTATCCCTGGGTCGCTACGGCATCGGACGGCAGAGTGATGATTCCGAATGCGAATCGTCCCCATCCTCGAAGTTTTGGAACGTTTCCCCGAAAGATTGGTTATTACTCATTGCGAGAGAATGTGCTTCCACTGGAACAGGCGATACGCAGTGCGACTGGACTTCCGGCAGACATACTGGGGATGACGGATCGAGGATATCTGAAACCTGGTCAGATGGCTGATATCGTCCTGTTTGATCCGAAAACATTTTGTGACACCGCAACGTTTGTGAATCCATATCAATATGCAACCGGTGTTCGGTATGTCTTTGTGAATGGTGTCCCTGCTGTCTATAACGGAGTCCCCACCGGAGCACTGGCAGGGAAAGCATTACGTAAATTAAAACATCAAGAGAGAGAATAATTAGACTGGAGAACGATCATGTCGAGTGTCGTCGCTGAACCTGCTGCTTTAACAACATACGATCCGATTCTGAATTATCATCGCATTGTCATCCTAGTCGGAGATGATGCTCCGCTGTCAAACTGTAAAACAGCAATGAGCTTGTTACGGTACCGGGAAGCCGATTGTCTGGCGGTGCTTGACACAGCGCATCACGGGAAAACGGCTCAGGAGCGTTATGGCACCGGCGGAAGTATTCCGATAGTCCAATCCCTGGCAGAGATCGAGGCTCCTGATGCATTGTTTGTTGGAATTTCTCCGGCGGGAGGAGAAATGTCTGAGCCACTTCGTACGTTGATTGCCGAGGGAGTCCGCCTGGGACTGGACGTCGTCTCTGGCCTGCATGACTTTCTATGTGATGACGAGGAACTGAGAGAAATCTCACAGAGAAGTGGAAGTCTTCTGATCGACGTACGGAAGAATTTTCATCATAAAACCGCTCAAGGGGCCTCCTTTCGTCCTGACTGTCTGCGAATTCACGCAGTCGGACACGACTGCAGTGTCGGTAAAATGGTAACGACACTCGAACTGGAACGAGGATTAAAACAGAGAAACCATGATGCTAAGTTTCTCGCGACAGGACAGACCGGAATTATGGTTGTCGGCAACGGCGTTCCCGTCGACTGCGTCGTTTCCGACTTTGTTAATGGAGCAGTAGAAGAACTCGTTCTTCAGAACGAACAGCACGATATTCTGCTTATTGAAGGGCAAGGGAGCATTCTCCACCCGGCATTCTCTGCCGTCACCTTAGGTTTATTACATGGCTGTGCTCCACAGGGACTCATCCTTTGTTATGAAGCGGGACGTCCGTATGTAAAAGGGATGCCGCACATTCCATTAAAGTCATTAGAAAGATACCGGGAACTTTATGAGTCGCTGGCCTCCGAGCGGTGTCCTTCTGAAGTGATTGGGGTGGCCATGAATGGTCGGCATATTACACCGGATCAGGCGGAACGAGAGAAGAAGGATGTGAGTGCCAGACTCGGATTACCGGTCTGCGACGTCTATCGCGACGGGGCAGATATCCTGGTCGATGCGGTGTTGCAGTTAAAGGAAAGGCTTCTGGCGTGAAACTCTCCTGGCACAGGGCCACATTGCCGTTGAAAGATCCCTTTACCATCTCCCGGGGAACCTTATGTCATCAGCAAAGCCTGATTGTGAGTCTTTCCGATCGAGATGTCATCGGTTATGGAGAAACGACCTGTAACACTTACTATGAACACACATATGATTCATTAGAAGCATCTCTCAGGAAGATTCAGGAACAGATCGGTAAAATTGAATTACTTTCTCCGATTGAGTTCTTCGAACGATGTCAGGAGATCATTCCGGACGACCGATTTGCCCTCTCGGCTGTCGATGGTGCGTATTACGATTTCTATGGAAAATATCATCACTTATGGACAACGGAGCTATTAGGGATCTCATCGACTCATCGGATTTGCTCCAGTTATACGTTAGGGATCGATTCAATCCCGGAGATGATCCGTAAGCTACGGGAACAACCAGACTGGCGTGTTTATAAGATCAAACTGGGAACCTCACGAGACATCGAAATTGTCCGCGCGTTACGGCAAGAAACGGATGCTGTGATTCGTGTCGACGCGAACTGTGCATGGAGTGCCGGTCAGGCAATTGAAAACTCTCACCTGCTGGCAGAACAGGGAGTTGAGTTTATTGAACAACCCTTATCAGCAACCGCACCTTCTCGCGATCACCGTCAGGTCTTCGAGCAATCTGCTCTGCCGGTGTTAGCGGATGAAAGTTGTCGTGTTGAAGCCGATGTCGAGAAATGCCGGGGACTTTTTCATGGAATTAATGTGAAGCTTTGTAAATGCGGCGGCCTCACTCCAGCGGTGCGAATGTTGCGGCAGGCAAGAGAGTGGGGAATGAAAACGATGGTCGGCTGTATGATTGAATCATCTGTCGGAATTTCAACAGCCGCTCAATTGCTGCCCTTACTTGATTACGCCGATCTCGACGGAGCCACCCTGCTTGCAACGGATCCCGGTCACGGTGTTTGTATTGAGAACGGTCATGTCACCTTCAACTCGGGATACGGAAGTGGAATAGAGCTGGTGACATCTCGTTGATTTCGGCCGCCCCAAAAATGTTTCCCGACTTGGAATAAAGAAGCGATATGGGAGCGAATCTCCAAGGATGATTCGGCTCTGCCTGGAACAAGTCATCAATGTGACACAATGACACAGTTGGTCGTGCAGCGAACGCTCTGCCAGCATCAATGCTGATGCCTGCGGCAACGAGGTCTTCCAACTCAGCGCATAAAAAACCCCGGGAGGAATGCTCCGCCCGGGGTTATCTGTTCAGCTCAACAGTTATTCGTCTTGCGACAAATCTGAAAGCGACGGGACGTCTCCGAGAACGTGCCCATTTCCTCCGGTGAGATTCCCAAGCAGACCTTCCCCTTCGTTCAGAAGTTCACGACGAGCCGCAAGGATTCGTGCATGTTCTTCTCGAAGTTCCTGCTGGGCTTCCGGACGAATACGGACTTCCGCACTTTGATGGGATTTGAACCCGGTTCCGGCTGGAATCAGGTGCCCCAGAATGACGTTTTCCTTCAGTCCGACCAGGTGATCCGACTTTCCGGCCAAAGCCGCTTCCGTGAGAACCTTAGTGGTTTCCTGGAAGCTCGCTGCCGAGATGAAGCTTTCGCTTGAAACGGCTGCTTTGGTAATCCCGAGCAACTGTGTACTGGCACTTGCCGGACGTGGTTTGGTGAACTTGATCGGAGAGCCACCATCAGATTCGATCTGTTCGTTGACTTCCTCGATCGTTTCCATCGGAACGACGTCACCAATCTGGAATTCGGTATCACCAGGATCAGTTACACGGACACTTTCCTGCAACTCCCGATTAATTCGACGGAATTCCCATTTGTCGATCACAACGCCTGGGAGCAACTCGGTATCACCGACGTCGTCGACACGAACCTTACGCAACATCTGAGAAACGACCAGCTCGATGTGCTTGTCGTCGATTCCCACGCGCTGGGCACGGTACACGTTCTGAATTTCGTGCAACAGGTACTGTGAAACGGCTTCTTCTCCACTGACGCGAAGAATGTCATGAGGAACCAGCGGGCCACGCACCAGAGCGTCACCGGCTTTGACCAGATCGCCGGAGTGAACCAGAACGTGCTTACCGTGAGGAATGACGTGCTCCACGTCGGTTCCGTCGGCACCGTGAACAACGATGACTCGTTTTCCACGCTTCCGTTCTGCAACGTGTTCGACTTCGCCGTCGATCTCAGCAATGATCGCCGGATCTTTCGGTTTACGGGCTTCAAACAGCTCGGTGACTCGCGGCAGACCCCCGGTAATATCCTGCGTTCCAGCCGCTTCGCGTGGCTGCTTGGCAAGAATCGCACCGGCGGAAATCTGATCCCCTTCTTTAACTTCCAGGTTTGCTCGTTCTGGAATGTAGTAGTAATCCAGAATTTTCCCTGTGCTGTCTTCGATAATAATCTGTGGGTGCAAGTCCCCTTTATGCTCGATGACAGTTCGTCGAATGTGTCCGGCAGCATCCTTCTCGGATTTCACCGAACGTCCTTCGACCAAGTCTTCGAACCGGATCCGTCCCCCGATTTCCGCCAGAATTGGAACCGAGTGCGGATCCCATTGACAGAGTACCTGACCAACGGCAACGGACTCGTCTTCTTTCACCATCAACACCGCACCGGCTGGAACGCTGTATTTTTCCAGCTCCCGGTCTTTCGGGTCGATGATGATAATTTCCCCTTGTCGGGCGAGAACGATGGAGTGACCTTCAGCGTTCACGACACTACGAATCCGGGCGTATTTCACACGACCCGCTTTTCGACCACGCAAATCAGACTTCTCAACGTCTGACTGAGCCGCTCCCCCGATGTGGAACGTTCGCATCGTCAACTGCGTTCCGGGTTCACCGATACTCTGCGCGGCGATGATCCCGGCAGCCAGACCTTCTTCGACCAGAAGCCCGGTCGACAGGTCCATCCCGTAGCAACACTTGCAGATTCCGAGTTCCGCTTCGCAGCTCATTGGACTACGAACCTGAATTCGCTCCAGTCCCATCTCTTCAATACGACGGGCAATGGCGTGCGTAATCAGTTCATCTTCCCGAACGATCACTTCGTCGGTAATCGGGTCGACGATGTTTGTCCGGCTGACACGACCACGAATGGCGTCGGCGAGAGAAACTTCGACCTTTTCCCCACGATACTGCGTTCCACGGGTGACCCCCTTGGTTGTACCGCAGTCCACCATAGTGATGACCAGGTTCTGGCAGATGTCTGCCAGTTTTCGGGTCAGGTAACCGGAGTCGGCCGTCTTCAACGCAGTATCGGCCAGACCTTTTCGGGCACCGTGCGTTGAGGAGAAGTACTCAAGTACCGTGAGACCTTCACGGAAGTTCGACTTAATCGGTGTTTCGATGATCTCGCCGCTCGGCTTGGCCATCAGACCACGCATCCCGGCCAGCTGTCGAATCTGCTCCAAACCCCCTCGAGCACCCGAATCCGCCATCAGGTAGATCGGGTTCACATAGGCCCCGTCTTCCCGGATGTCGTGCTCAAGATCCCGCTTCATCGCTTCGGTGATCTCTTCACGAGCATGGGTCCAGATGTCGATGACTTTGTTGTAACGTTCCTGACCGGTGATCACACCGCGATCGTACAACTTCTGCTGCTTGAGTACTTCGGTTTCCGATTTCAGGATGACCTGCTCCTTATTGGGAGCGACCACCAGATCGGAAGTTCCGAAGGAAAGACCGCTGCGGGTCGATTCCTGGAAGCCGATAGCCTTCATCTTGTCGAGCAGTTCAATCGTTGTTCGTTGTCCGATGATCTGGTGACAATCGGAAATGACGTTCGCAAGGTCCTTACTCTTGAGGGCCATGTTGTAGAACGGCATCCGTGGATCGAGTGTATCGTTGAAGACCACCCGGCCGGCGGAGGTTTCGATCAACCCGCCTGGACGATAGCTCTCGGCACCTTCTCCCTTGACCTTTTTGTCTTTAGGAAGACGGACTTTAATTGTCGCGTGCCGGGAAACTTTCCCTTGCTGGTAGGCTGTCAGACACTCTTGCGGAGAGGCAAAGATCATCCCTTCACCTGGCCGCCCAGGACGACGCAGGGTGCAGTAATAGCAACCCATGACGATGTCCTGCGACGGTGAAATAATCGGCGCACCGTTCGCGGGACTGAAGACGTTGTTCGTCGACATCATCAGCGTCGTCGCTTCGACCTGAGCTTCGATAGACAGTGGCAAGTGCACCGCCATCTGGTCGCCGTCGAAGTCGGCGTTGAACCCTTTACAGACCAGCGGGTGAACACGGATCGCGTGTCCTTCCACCAGAATCGGTTCGAACGCCTGAATTCCCATTCGGTGCAGGGTCGGTGCCCGATTCAGCAACACCGGATGGTTGGTGATCACCTCATCCAGAATATCCCAGACCTCTTCATCGCGACGTTCCAGCATTCGCTTGGCCGACTTGATGGTATCGGCATGTCCGAGTTCTTTCAGACGACGAATAATGAACGGCTGGAACAACTCCAGAGCAATCTTCTTCGGCAAACCGCACTGATGCAGATGCAGTTCAGGACCGACGACAATCACCGAACGAGCCGAGTAGTCGACCCGTTTTCCGAGCAGGTTCTCACGGAAGCGCCCTTGCTTCCCTTTGATCATGTCGGTCAGCGATTTGAGCGGACGGTTCGACGAGCCGAGAACCGGACGCTTACAACGACCGTTGTCGAACAGGGCGTCGACCGATTGCTGCAGCATTCGCTTTTCGTTACGGACGATGACTTCCGGCGCGTTCAGATCGACCAGCTTCTTCAATCGGTTGTTTCGATTGATGATTCGGCGATACAGATCGTTCAGATCGCTTGTGGCGAAACTTCCTGATTCCAGCATGACCAGCGGACGCAGGTCGGGTGGAATGACTGGAATACAGTGCAGCACCATCCACTCGGGACGGTTATCACTGTCTCGCAGCGCCTCAATGATCTTCAGGCGTTTGATGAGATCTTTGGTCTTCTGCTGACTGCCGGTTTCTTTCAGCTCACCTCGGAGTCGAGTCGACTCTTCAGCGAGATTCAAGCCGCTCAGCAGCGAGTAAATCGCCTCAGCTCCCATCTCGATTTTGAATTCCGATTCACCGTATTTTTCACGGGCGTCCCGGGCTTCATCTTCGGTGAGAAGCTGTGTTTTTCGAAGTGGAGTATCTCCAGGATCGGTCACGACGTATTCCTGGAAGTAAATCACCTTTTCCAGGCTGGTCGTCTTCATGGCGAGCAACGCGCCAAGACGACTCGGCATGCTCTTGAAGAACCAGATGTGAACGACTGGAGCAGCAAGTTCGATGTGTCCCATCCGCTTCCGGCGAACGCGACTGTGTGTCACTTTCACGCCGCAGCGATCGCAGATCATCCCCTTGTACTTCATCCCGCGGTATTTCCCGCAGGCGCACTCCCAGTCCTTTTCCGGACCAAAGATCCGTTCACAGAACAGACCATCCCGTTCAGGACGATAAGTTCGATAGTTGATCGTTTCCGGCTTTTTGACTTCCCCAAAAGACCAACTGCGGATGTCGTGCGGGCTCGCCAAAGAAATCTTGACGGCACCGTAGTCGTTCACTCGATCGTAAGCACCTTCGCCAACGCTCACTGGAAACTCCTGATCGTTGAAATTGAATTTCGGCTGAAATTGATAACCAGACAACGCACTTCAAAAATGGATCAAAAATCCTTTTTTATGTGTGCGCCTTTTCCAGTTGCATGTTGAGACAAAGACCGCGAATTTCGTTGTTGAGCACGTCGAAACTGGCAGGCGTTCCGGCTTCCAGGGTATTCTCCCCTTTGACCATCGATTCGTAAATCTTGGTTCGCCCTTCGACGTCGTCGCTCTTGACGGTCAGCAGTTCCTGCAAAATGTAAGCGGCTCCATAAGCTTCCAGAGCCCACACTTCCATCTCTCCGAAACGTTGTCCCCCAAAGCGGGCTTTCCCTCCCAGAGGCTGTTGCGTAATCAGAGAGTAAGGACCGGTTGCCCGGGCATGCACCTTGTCATCAACCAGGTGATGCAATTTCAGCATATAGATGTAACCGACGGTGGTGTTCTGCTCGAACTTTTCCCCGGTCCGTCCATCGTGAAGCTGAATTTTTCCTTCGGTTGGAAGGCCAGCTTCCTGCATCGCTTCATGGATGGCTTCTTCAGTCGCACCATCGAACACCGGGCAAACAGCACGGAACCCGAGAATTCCCGCTGCCCAGCCAAGGTGGGTTTCCAGAATCTGCCCCACGTTCATACGGGACGGAACCCCCAGCGGGTTCAGAATGATGTCGATTGGAGTTCCATCGTCCAGGTACGGCATGTCTTCAACGGGGAGCACTTTGGAAATGACCCCTTTGTTTCCGTGGCGTCCGGCCATCTTGTCTCCGACGGAGATCTGGCGTTTGGATGCCACATAGACCTTGACCATCTGCAGAACGCCGTTGGGAAGTTCATCTCCCCGCTTCATACTGTTCAGCTTCTGATCGGCGTCATCAACCACATCTTCCACAAACGGCCAGGCGTCCTTCATCAACTTTCGAAGATCTGCCTGTTTCTGCGGACTGCGCAAATCCAGTTTGTCGTAGTGAGAGTTGAAGTTGCGGGCATACTCCGCAATCACCTTGGGTTCACTGCCGAGGTTACGAACTTCGCGTCCATCGTCGTCAGTCAGATGCTTGCCGAGAACCTTTTCGAATTCTCCCAAGAACTCCATAAACTTCTTGGCAATACGAGCATGACCTTCTTGCTCGACTCGCTTCACTTCCTGATCGAAGTCTTTGCGTTCCACTTCAGTCAAGCTCATCCGACGAGAAAACTTCTCGGTGTGGATGACGATTCCTTCAACACCGGATGGAACTTCCAGAGATTCGTTCTTCACGTCTTCCCCGGCTTTTCCGAAGATCGCGTGCAGCAGTTTCTCTTCCGGAGTCAACTCTGCCTTGGCTTTTGGAACCACTTTCCCGACAAGGATGTCACCCTGTTTCACACGGGTTCCGACATGCACAATCCCGTTGTCGTCCAGGTGGCGCAGTGCCTTCTCGCTGACGTTGGGAATGTCGCGAGTGAACTCTTCCCGTCCCAGTTTGGTTTCGCGGATTTCGACGTCGAACTCATCGATGTGAATCGAAGTGTAAACGTCATCCTTTACGAGACGCTCAGACAGAATGATCGCGTCTTCGAAGTTAAAGCCTTCCCATGACATGAAAGCCACCAGAACGTTCCGGCCCAAGGCCAGAATTCCGTCTTGGGTCGCGGCACTGTCTGCGAGAATCTCACCCTTCTTCACCTTTTGTCCGACGGATACCAGCGGCTTCTGGTTCAAACAGGTTCGTTCGTTCAAACCTGTATATTTCCGCAGTGGGAACCGTTTCCCTTCGACTTCAACGACATTGGCGTCGACGTAGGTCACTTTTCCTGAACGATCGGAACGAACAACCATCCCGGAGTACTTCGGGATTTCCATCTCCATCCCGGTACCGACCAGCGGGGCTTCCGTAATCAGCAACGGAACACCTTGCCGTTGCATGTTGGAGCCCATCAATGCACGGTTGGCGTCGTCGTGCTCCAGGAACGGAATCAAACCGGCAGAGACACCGACCATCTGATCCGGTGCAACATCGATAAACTGAACCTGCTTCGCTTCAATCCAGTGCACGTCATTGTGAAACCGGGCCAGAACGCGCTCATCGAGAATTTTGCCGTTCTCCACCAGCGTATCGGCAGGAGCAACGAAGACACCAGATTCTTCATCAGCACGCAGCCATTCAATTTCGTCAGTGACAATCCCCTTCTCGACTTTTCGATAAGGAGTAATCAGGAACCCGTAATCGTCCACTTTCGCGAAGATACTCAGGCTGGAGATCAGCCCGATGTTGGTTCCTTCCGGCGTTTCAATCGGACAAATACGACCGTAGTGCGAAATATGAACGTCGCGAACTTCGAAGCCCGCACGTTTGCGGTTCAAACCGCCTGGGCCCAACGCACTCAAACGGCGTTCATGAGTCAGCATCGCCAACGGGTTGGTCTGGTCGACCACCTGAGAGAGTTCGCTTCGGCCGAAGAAGTATTCAATCGCAGCGGAAACACTCTTGGGGTTCACCAGAGTCCGGGGGGACATCTCTTCGACATCTTTCAGGCTCATTCGCTCCTGAACAGTTCGTCGAAGCTTGAGAAATCCTTTACGGATTTCGTCCATCGCCAGTTCGTCGATGGTACGAAGCCGGCGGTTTCCGAGGTTGTCGATATCGTCGACATATGCAGTGCTGTCCCCTTCACGTAAACGGATCAGGTATCGGACAGCATTGACGATGTCTTCCGCGCGGAGAGTCATTTCGTCATCAGGGATATCCTGATGGAATTTACGGTTGATGCGAAAACGTCCGACACGGCCAAGCCGGTAGCGATTCACATCCGAGAATTTTTCGCGGAAGAGATCGTTCGCTTTTTCCAGAGCAGGCGGATTTCCGGGGCGCAGACGCTGATAGATTTTCAGCAACGCTTCTTCATGACTGCAGGTTGCATCTTCAAGGATGCTGTTCAAAGCCAGCGGATCCGTGACTTCTTCAATCAACTTGACCTTCTTGATTCCTGCCTCTGCAATTTCAGCAGCCAGGCTCGCCGAAACCTGATGGCAGCATTCGACAATGATCTCGCCGACTCGTTCACCGCTCGGATAGGCAATGTCTTCGGCAGCGTATTTCCCGGCCAGTGCCGATCCATCCGAGCCGACCTTGATCTCTTTCACGTCATAAAACAAACCGAGAAGTGCGGTGTCCGTCGTATGGTCGGCACTCATCGCCCGCAGGAGCGTCATTGCGGAAAAGCGTCCGCTCTGGTCGATCCGGACCCCAAGAGAATCCTTCTTGGAGATCATGAACTCAATCCAGCTCCCCCGTTCTGGAATGACCCGGCAGGAAAACGTCTTACGTTCGCCGGGTTCAGCGTTCATGACGAAGTCGACCCCAGGAGAACGGTGCAGCTGACTGACAATCACGCGCTCGGCACCATTGATGATGAATTCTCCACCACCAATCATGATCGGCATGTCCCCCAGGTACACTTCTTCCTCAATCGGCTGTTCCTTCATCAGCTTCAATGTCACCCGGAACGGCCGTCCGTAGGTGAGCCGCAGCTGACGACATTCCGTTGGAGAATATCGGGGCTTACCCAACTCGTACTTCACGTAGTCGAGCTTGTACTGGCCGTCATAGCTCTCGATCGGAAAGACCTCACGAAGAATCTCTTCAAGGCCTTCGTTTCGACGCTCATCCGGTTTGCGATCCAATTGCAAAAACCGGTAGTAGGATTCTGTCTGAATTCTGGTCAGATCAGAAAGCTCATGCCGGGCCTCGATTTTGCCGAAATGACGAACTGTCTCGACAGGAATAATACGTTGATGCGGAATTGGCATACGAAGTTCTTTTTCGCGCTGGAAAAAAAGACTCTGAAAAAAAGACGAAACACGGGAAAGAAGTCGACCCCAACTTCAACAACCGTGGAACAACGGCAATCGAAAGCAAATCCATCGATCAAGCGGAGTCGCTAGACAAAAATGCAACGAGAACTGGCCCCAAAACCTTGCAACCAGATCACCCTCCGCATTCTGGCGGGCAATGCACGATCCCGCACAACGACGGGCAAGCTGCACCCATCGCGAGAAAAAAGAAGAGCCTTCCCTGATGAGCGACTGACAAAACATGACAGGCTCATGGAATAAGCTTCCCACACAGCACATTTTTGGGGCATCCTGACTTCCCGGCAGATCACACGAATCGCCAACGAGGGGCAACGGCGGTCGTAGAAACACGGAAACTCGAATCACGATCGACTACCGAACATCAATTTCCTGATGATACGTTAGCAATCTCTTAAAAAAAATCAACCGAACGGCACGGGCAATGCTCAAACTCGTCAAATTTGTTCGGACAATCTTACACTGTGTCAGGTTGCAATTGAGAAGATGAATAAAGGAGACCGCTAACACGGACAAGACCGTGCAAACCATCCTAAATTCTGCCTGCCAAACAACAAACCCGCCACTGCACAGGCCATACAACAGACGACGATCGTTGAGCACCAGCCGACTTATTTAAACAATCAAAGGACGAGATTGCCTCAAAGAGACGACCTCGTCCCGTGATAATTCAACATGGACTCACCAAGAAACCAATCTTGAAATCCAACGCCATCGATTCGTCACGAAAATCACCGCTCGAATCATAAATGAACGACAGGAAAGGAACTCAGTGAAACGAAAAACCGAAGGCGTTGCCTGAGTGATTCACACAGGCAACGTTCGAAATTTCGCGAAATCCACTATTTCAACTCGGCTGTTCCGCCGGCAGCTTCGATTTCCTTTTGAATCTTCTCTCCATCTTCCTTGGAGACAGCTTGCTTCAGTGCCTTTGGAACACCTTCCACAAGGTCCTTGGCTTCTTTCAAACCAAGACCGGTGATGCTGCGAACAGCCTTGATCACGTTGATCTTGTTATCGCCGAATTTGGTGAGGATCACGTCGAACTCGCTCTGTTCTTCAACAGGAGCAGCTGCAGCACCACCTGGAGCGGCTGCAACCATAACGGCACCCCCTCCGGCAGGCTCGATGCCGTGAACTTCTTTCAGGTAATCAGCGAGAGCCTTGGCTTGCAACAAGGTCAGGCCGACGAGCTTATCGCCCAGTTCGGTAGTGGCCGCATCGAACGATTTGGCTGGGGCTTCAGCGACTTCAGACATTTCCAATTCTCCGTGTGTTGAACGCCGGCAAGTACCGACCGGCTCGGTTGAGTGAATCTACCCTGGATTGTGAAAAACGAGACATTCCGCCTCGCGGGATTATGTCATTCGAAATATCGTGTTGATCACCTCGCGGGCAGTAGAAATCGGCCGCTTCACTCGGCCGAACCGGAACGCTACGCAGCGTCTCCGCTTTCTGTTGCTTCTTCTTCGGACATTGCCTTGAGTTGCCCGGAGATCGTTCCTCCAGGACCGAGCAAGGCACCCGCCAGCTTGGCTCCTGGGCTGAGCAGCAATCCGGCGATCTGCCCGATCAGCTCCAAGCGACTTGGGCCTTTCGAGATTTCTTCAATGCCGACTGCATTCACGCCCTGCCCATCAACAACGCCACCTTTAATGGCGATTTTGTCGATTTTCTTCGCCCATTCCGTCATCTCACGAGACAGGCCAACAATATCTTCTCCGCCCCAGACCAACGTGGTCGGGCCGTTCAGAATCGTATCAACTGTATCAATTCCGGATTCCTTCAACGCCAGTCGGGCAAGAGAATTCTTGACGCCCAACAGGGTGACACCCTTCTTCCGGAGGTCTTCGCGCAGTTCGTTCTGAGCAATCGCCCCCATCTTCGAGACGTCCAGGACCAGCAGGTCCTTTCGCTCTCCAAGACCTGAACCGATCTCGCGAATAATCATTTCTTTAACGAGTTTACTCATCGCTTGTTCTCACAAATGAACGCCCTCGCGTGTGAAAGCTCGGTACGCAAGGACAGAGTCTCTCAGCAAACGCTGGGAAATATTGGGTCAGGCTGCGGAAATCTGGACGCCGGGAGTTTGAGTCGCGGCAATTGTAATCGAGCGGACATACTGCCCTTTTGCAGCTGATGGCTTCAACTGCTGAATCAGCTGCAGCAACGCCTGTACGTTCTCGACGAGACTTTCCTGAGTGAAAGAAAGCTTGCCGACCAGGCAGTGGACGTTTCCGCCAGCGTCAACGCGGAACTCGACTTTTCCAGCCTTATACTCTTTTACAGCTGTCGCGACATCCTGTGTCACGGTTCCAGCCTTAGGAGAGGGCATCAATCCACGAGGTCCGAGCAACTTTCCGAGAGGACCAACAACCCCCATCATGTCGGGAGTCGCAATCGCCACATCGAATTCCGTCCAGCCATCTTTAATCTTGTCAGCCAGTTCTTTGCCGCCGGCAAAATCAGCTCCGGCTTCCGTCGCCTTGGCAACATTCTGATCTTTACAGAACACCAGAACCCGCTGTGTTTTTCCGATACCGTGGGGAAGAACAATACTTCCACGAACGATCTGATCGGCATGTTTCGGATCAACTCCGAGACGAACAGCAAGACTTACGGACTGATCAAGCTTGCTGGGCTTAACCCCTTTAGGCAGGCTTCCTTCAAACCCTTTTAG